>Ga0209348_1001033_pt1 | contig 13884 bp, 33 predicted proteins | sample ETNvirenome_2_30_FD_184065 | JGI IMG/M metagenome (GOLD analysis project Ga0209348, IMG submission 184065) | Marine viral communities from the Pacific Ocean - ETNP_2_30 (SPAdes) (version 2) | ecosystem: Environmental > Aquatic > Marine > Oceanic | place: Pacific Ocean | collected 2013-06-22 | reverse complement strand
TTCTTTTACGAGATAGAGGAGAAAAAAAATGATTAATAAATGTAAAAACATATGTTGTAAAATATGGGAAAAAATTAAATCTATATTTACACCAAGAAAACAATAATGGATTTAGCAGCATTATTAAAAAAGAATTTTGTATTAGTTCCGGTCGTAGCATCGATCCTGGTCGGAACTTTTACTGGCGTTAAGTATGTTGTTAATCTTACAGATACTATCAACGGAAACAAAGCAGAGATACAAGAATTGAAAACTATGGATGTAGAAAATATTCGTAGAGACATGAAAGTATTAACTGACAATGTGAATACAGTTATTGCAAAATTAGAAAGAGCTGAAGGTACGTGGGAAATGGCTGAAAACTTATACGAAGTTCTAGCTGATAAAGTTAGACAGATGGAATACGACATTAAAGATTTAAACAGAGAAATAAATTATTAGGATGAACTATGGAGGTTGCCAGGATGAATTACAAATTTACAGCAATACTTATAACCTTACTGTGTTTTATGGCTTGGTTTATGGAGCCAGCATATCCTAGAAACGAATATCTTAATGATGGTAATGCTAGATGTGGAGAGTTTGAAGCAAGAATAGAAAGAGAAGATAGAGATACAACTTATACTTATTCTGATAGTGATTATGATTCTGATAATTATAGATTTAATTTATCATTTAGAAAATATTTAGGCACAGATTGTAAAACTTCAAAAGAAAATGTGCAATTAAAACAACAGCTAGAGTTAATGAAAATGTGTAACAAGGTAAACAGAAACCCTAGTTTAGCACAAAATGAAAATTTTTACTTGTTAGTATCAAAATGTAGAGGTGTAGTGCCAGAAATAGATGAGATAGAAACCATGCCTACAGGTAGTCTTTGGGATGAATTAAAAGATGATTATATCAAAGCTAATCCAGATTCCAAAAGTCTTGACAACAATAACTCAACATTGAAAATGCCTCCGAAAGATTATATACTACCATTACCAAAACCTAAAGATGAGTAAGAAACCATTAAATATATCTGAAGAGGCTGCAGTGCAGATGCCGATGAAGACGGTTGCCTCGTTGATCGCGATGGTTGCAATTGGGACCTGGGCTTATTTTGGGCTACATGAATCATTAAACCAAACTCAAACAAAATTAGAGTTGATGTCAAAAGATTTAGAAGAAAATACAGAGTTTAGAATAAAATGGCCACGTGGACAACTTGGTGCACTGCCCGCGGATAGCGAACAATACATGATGATCGAGGATTTATATAAGACTACAGATAAATTAAATTCACACATAGAATCAATGGCATTAAATAAAGTAAACATAGAATTTTTAACAAAACAAATGGAAAAAGTTTTAGAAGACATTGAAGAATTAAAAGATGGTGCAAGAGACATGCATTATAAAAATGGTAACGGACAATGACAGAATTTGTAGTAGCTTTACTTATGTTTTATAACGGAGAGATTAAGGAACACCGTATACAAGATAATATGGCCTCATGCCTCCGATCAAAACGCCACGCGGAACGCCAGTATAGTGAGTCTATTTCCTACAAATGCATTAAGAGTATGGCAGAAACAGAGATATATTTAGGTGAAAAGTCAATTAAAAAACTCATCCTCAAATAAAATTGCTAAAGAATTAAAGGATAGACGATACCATCAGCGTGTGGTAAAGAATAAAAAAGCATATGACCGGAAAAAATTTCAAAATAACAGCAGAGATAGTTAATGGCATCTGTCCTACGTGTGATGAGTATACACCTCTAGTAGGATTAACAAAACAATTTTTTAGATGTTTAACTTGTGGTTCAGATTTAGAACAACACATAAATGGAAAGATAAGTTACATACCTCATTTACATAAACATACATTACAATCAGAGGTAGATAAGTATTTTAATGGCCAAGAAAGCTAAAGGTTTATACGCAAAAGTTGCACACGTACCTGTATTTCACAAGACAAGTATAGGTAGAAATCCCAGTAAATGCAAAATGAACAAATCGAAGCGGCGTAGTTTCAAAAAATATAAGGGACAAGGGCGTTGACAATCATCCCAAATTATCCTAGTATCTAATTAGAAATAAATACAGGAGAACATATGGCACATTTTGAAACAGGTGAAACCCGATGGGTTGGAGAGACAGCTGCACCAAAAGACTCGGATAATGATTTTTTATGCGCGCTACAATTAGAACGTATAGCTAATTCTTTGGAAGAGATCCTGAAGTTAGTAAAGGAAAATCAAAAACGAATAAAAAAATAAATAATTAGAGAGGAGGAAAAATGGAAGACAAAACAACAGATAAAATAGTAATACTAGCAAAGCTTTGTGCTATATCAGATATGCAATTAAAACTTCAACAAGAAAGGAGTCAACTTGAAGAAGAGTTAAAACAATTAGAGGAGAATGAAAGAGAAAGTAATCACAATTAAACCAAAAGGTATCTCACAAAAACAGTGGGCTAATCTTTTATTAGAATTAAATCTAATGAAGAAAGCATGGAAACCATATGGTGTAGACATGCAGATGTCTGCGCCCGGTTTAAAAAATGTTTTAAAATGGGGGACTAGATCTTATGAAAACAAAGAAAATAGATCAAATAGCTAATCTTTGGAATAAAACTAAAGATCCATATTACAAAGATCTTTGGTATAAATTAGTAGAGGAGTTTGCAAAAGATGGATTTAATAATTTTAAACGACGGGTTGTATCAATTAATTCCTGTCACCAAGCAGATGATGGAACATATATCTTTATTGGGCGAAGTGAGTTGCATGGATCTGTGCGATATACTAAGACTAAAACTAACAGGATACGTTGATACATTAAACTTACACATCATGAATGATGGTAGTGGTAGTTTAATGGGATGTATGTGTAGATGATACACCTACCCTAAAGAGAGGGAAAAATAAGGGTAGGTAATGATGGGAAAATATTTCCTACCATAACGCTACTATATTGTCAAATAGTCTCCTCAGGTGTACACAGAAACCTAATGTAGATACCATGTTTATTAACTTCTTCTCGACCGATCTCTTTCATTTTAACTAAAGACTCTTCATAACCAAATGTCATACAATCATAGGTGCTATCAAATGTTTCAGGCCATTGATAAGGTGGCATACACGTGGTGTGTATCTGTGAACAAATAATTAAACTTAATAAAAATTTCATTGACAATCCTACAATTTATCCTATATTAACCCACAATATGAAAGGAACCAATCATGACAGATATGAGTAAATATAAAAATGTTTCTTTAACTAAAGAAACATACAGGGTTTTAGAATCGTTATCAAAGGTATTATTGCCCGATGCAAAGTTGTCCGTGTCTAAGACTATAGAAGCAATTGCAAATGAGAAAGCAAAAAAGTTCAATGGCAAAATTAAAAAAAGCTAGAATAAGAATTACAATCTGCAACACGTGCCATGGTAATGGTTACGTTAGAGTTGCAACTGGTAACACATCTCTTGATTTTAGAGATAATAGTCAGGTACATCAATGTTGGGATTGTGACTCGGAGGGAGAATTTTATGAAGAAATTGTTGATGATCTTATCGATGATGGTCCTTCTAACAAACTGCACTAAAAGTTTAGAGTTTGATGGATTTGATCCGTCAACAACAGTGTTACGTTGGGTCATTACAGGAGATAAAAAGTGATTCCTAACACAGATGCAGCCTACATTGCAGGGCTATTCGATGGTGAGGGCAGCATTACTTACAAACAATATATGCGTAAAAGAAAACACAACAAGAAAGCATATCCAACTTGGAGTATTAGAATGGAAATAGCTATGACTGATGAGTCTATTTTACGTTGGGTTCACGAAGTGTTACAAGTGGGCACCGTTAATCCTAAGAGATACAGAACTAAATATACGGTGGGTTGGAAAAAGCAATGGCGTTGGCGATGTCAGTTTAGAGATGCGTACTTTGTGGCGTGTTTGCTTTGGCCCTATGCTCATGTAAAGATGATAGGTATCCAAAAGATTATTGATCACTACGGCGATCATAAATTAATTAATGGTAAAGTCGTAGATTTAGAAGAATATAGAAAGATAATGAGTTTAGAATGACAGAACTACCCTGGAAAGATAAAACAGATAAAGAAATAGAATTAGTATATTTTATTATTGATTTTAATGATCATGGTTTTTCCCATGTAAAAATAGGAAAATGTGTTCCTAAAAATATTAATCAAGTAGAAGATCCAGAGAATGAGAAAGCAGTTTACTCTAGGTTAAGTGGTTGCTCGACCGGTAATCCACGAAAACTTTATGTGCTTGGATATATATTTAGTGATGAAAAATATTGGCACAGTGTATTGAGTCAATATAATACTAGAGGGGAGTGGTTTAATTTTGACATGATAAAAGGTATACTTTTTCATTTAAAACTACAGCCAGTAGAAAAATCAATTAAGGATTGGAAAGATTCTTTACATAAAATTTTATGGGATGAATATTTTAACCGAACACGATTTGAACACGATGATAAGCGAAAAAAATTTATTGAAAAAGAAACCGAGAAAAAACGAGAAAGAATAGATAGATATACATACGAAGATTTTTTAAAAATTGTCACAAATAGTAGCTATGGTGATATTGTAAATGATGCTTTAGATAATAGATGGAAGACGGGTAGAGGAGAGTTTGGTAATAATCAGATTATGAATACTTATAACGTTTATAATAAACATATCAGTAAACTTTTAGATCTAATGTTTCAAGGGGCCGACACTCAAATTAAAACTAAAAAAGGTTCTGTGATAGATAATTTTAATGACGTTATTCACGATGGTGATCCTTATTTTAATTTAAATGGTCAGGGCTGGACCTCTGCTTCTGGTATATCACTACGTAATGCTGTTTATCTCTGGGATCATGCTAATCCTAAATTGAAAGAATTAGCAACTAACCTTGTTGAAGAAGACGAGAAAAAATTAAGAATAGAAAATGTATATGATAGGAGCACGGTTTAAAATGATGTTAAAATTTTATATATGGGTGATGGGTTGGTCCGGTGCGATTAATAGTTGGGCTTGGCGTAAACAGGCTAACATGATTAAATATAAAGAGAAAAAAGACGAAGAGGATTATATTAAGGAGTTGAAAAAGAAACTATGAGTGTTGAATTTGGATTAGGTATGTTTGGTTATAGTATGTTATGTTTAATTATAGGTGCGCTAATCGTATATTATTTTATTAAAGATCTATGATGAGTGATAAAGATATTCAAGAATACCATAACATTGGTAAAGCTATCAAATTTAGTGAAAAGTATACCTATGTCAGTGCTACACGGCACGAGGACCACGGAACACGGCTCTATGATGTAAATGGTACTAGACTTCCTAGTGTCACTACTATATTAGCACGGACCAAGGATCAAAAATTTTTAAAAGACTGGAAGGCTAAAGTAGGTGAACAAGAAGCAGAACGAATCAAAAACTTGTCTAGTAATCGGGGGACAGCTATGCACAAATTCCTGGAGCATTATATTACAGGAACTGGGTACGATGATCTTACAGAACTCGGACAGAAGGCGAAAGCCATGGCCAAAAAAGTTATTGAAGTGGGTCTTGCACCGGTCGAAGAGTATTATGGGTCGGAAGTTACATTATATTACCCTGGCCTTTATGCTGGGTCTACTGATTTAGTTTGTCTACACAACGGCAAAGAATCTATTGTAGATTTTAAACAAGCAAACAGACCAAAGCGAGAAGAGTGGATTGAAGATTACTACATGCAGATTGCAGCATACGCCATGGCTCACGATTATGTACACGAATCTAAGATAGAACAGGGTGTAATAATGGTATGTACCCCTGACCTATACTATCAAGAATTTGTTGTAAATGGGGCTGAATTAAGGCAATGGAAACATAGGTTTCTCAAAAGACTAGACATGTATTATGACCTAATGCATGATGAGAAAGAAAAAGCAAATGTAAAAATAAAAGAGGAGGACTTCTACAATGGAGCGTAATAAAAAATGAATAATAAAATGTTTAAAGCTTTGATGAAAAGATATGATGCAGAGATAGAAGATGCATTATACAGAATAGATTGTATCAATGACCACAACTTAATTATACCCGAACATACGGATATACTAGGTGAGGTTGACAAAATGTTACAAAAAATTTCAAGCGCAGAGGATAGATTGGCAGCATTGAGGCGACATTATGGTGAAAATAAGGCAAAAGATTTACTATAAGGGATCTAAAAAGTTTAAAAAATTTTTAGAAAAAAAGCAGGTAGTAAAAAGTGTCTTTTTGTCGTTTTAGTGTATTATTGGCATAAAATAAGGCTTTTAGGTAGACATTTTTAGTGACACTTTTTGATTAGGTAGACAAAAAATAATGTCACTTTACAGAAAGGCCTTCCGCGAAACGTTTTGTTTTTGTCTCAGTAGTTCAAAACTTTCTAGATCCCTTATACAAAACTGATATAAGGGGGTATGCCTAGGAAAAGAAGAAAAAGAATTGCAACTGATGGAGCTCCCGAGATACCTTATCCGAGAGTCAGAGTGGAGTGGATTGATTGTGTCAGTGACTCTGGCTGGGCCACAGACAAAGAGTTTGATAAGATGAGATTAGCAAGACCTGTTAATGAAGGTTGGTTATATTCTAAAGATAATAAATCTATAAAGTTGTTTGCTTCTTACGATAAAGATGATGACGGTATTACTTTTGGGGATCGGACGATGATTCCTCGTCAGTGGGTGAAGAAGATTCAGAAGTTATAGTTTTATCCGGAGCCGCGATTAAAGCGTAGTCTTCCTCTGTTTTCTTAATTTCTTTATCTAATTCTTCTTTGGTCATGTCTTCTAGTTTACCTGTCAATCCTACTGTCCTATTCCAATATAGACCTTCTACCTGACCTCTAGATTTTTCAGCATTGTGGGCCGCAGAAAAATTACCTTTTTTGATGGCTAGTTCTTTGATTCTATTCAATTCTGCTATGTGATTTAGTTTTGTAACTCTATGTTTTTCTAGTTTTTCACCCTCTAAATGCTCTATATATTGAACAACTGATGGGTGTATTCTAGGATTGGTTAGCTCGTACCCACTTCTATTATTTCTATTTGGACTGTACCCTGCCATTTTTGCAGCCTCTGATTTACTCAGAGCTTTGCCTGTTTCAGGATCTCCGTATACAAGTAGTTGTGCAAATCTCTTTTGCATCGAGGTTAGTGACCTTTTTGCTGCCATATTGACAATTTAAGGTAACATAGTTATAAAGTCAAGGTATGAAAGATGACAGAGGCGATCTAGACTTAACCAAACAAATTGAACAACTCCAACTCACTATCAAGATGTATCAGTCCATATTACGTGATGCACAAAAACAAATCTATTATTGGAAAACTTTTTGGTATGAAAGTCAAAGTAAAGAAAATTTGTTGCAAGGTTATAAAAAAGTGATAGAGAATTTATCTAACAAGTTAAGACGAAAAGATTTATGAGAGTTCAAGACTTGCAGCTGTTCCTAAGTCAGTTTACGAAAGGGTCTGATGCTATTAAGAATGCAACAATCTACGTAGAAAAAAACGGCAGACTGCATGAGATTAAACGAATGGAAGTGCATGAAAATACACAGCCCATTATCGGTCAACCTGGTCATACTTCACATAGATTAGTTTTAAAAACACAGAAACCTTCCAGTCTTATCTTGCCAGATAAACTACAAAAAGATTATTAAATAAATGAAATTGTTACCTTTAAAAAGGCATGGCTCCAGAGCGAAAACTATATGAAAAACTTAAAAAGGTATCTAAAGATATCTTATGGACTAGAATTGAAAACCAAAGCCTATCTGGGACTCCTGATTTATTGGGCTATAATGTTAATAGCACCTTTTTCACAATAGAGTTAAAAGTAGCTAAAGGTGATAAGGTTCGCTTGTCCCCTCATCAAGTTTCGTTTCATGTCATGCATCCTAAAAATTCTTTTGTGCTTGTGGAGTGGAAGGATAAGCATCTGTTGTTTGAAGGTAAACAATCGCTTGAGCTTGTAGATTCTCCGTTGTCATCGCTTGAGCCTGTGGTTGATTCGCTTGAAGATTGTGTGAAGTATTTGTCTAGCCTATAGGCTTATTTTTCTTCATATAGTGTAGGGTAAATAATTAAATCTGTGTCGTTACACCAATCTTCATTGATCTCACATCCCCAGTAATTATCATCTAAATCTTCATGCCAAAAAACAACATCCTTCTCTTGATCTTCGCATTGTAATCTTTTTATTAAATCTTTTACTTTCATTTATTCTTCCTCTATCATCTTAACTAATAATTTAAACTCTTCAACGGGGTCGTGTTGTGTTTCGTCCCATTGTTTAATATTAGTTTTTAATATTTTTTTTATTTTTTGTAGTTTATCTCTGTATGGATTAACAACCTCAAATGCTCGGTCATATCCTCGCTCTTCTGCAAGGTCTTCATCTTCTCGTATGTCCAAGCCTGCGCTGTCACACTCTTGCATTATACACTCTTCAACTTCATGCTGTGGTGTCATATCATTTAAACAAAAATAATGTTTTGGTAGTTTCATATTATCCTTTCTCGCTTGTAGCTTGAGCTTGTCGCTTGAGCTTGTCGCTTGTTAGTTTTAAGGGGTGGCGTTGCTGAACTTTTGTCTCGAGACCACCCCTTATCTGTACAAAATTAAACATCTTGTACAAATCCGTTAAAATCTTTTTTGGCCTTACCTTTAGCAATCAAACCGACTACAACTTTTTTCGGGTCTAAGTGTCTAAGGTCATGTTTATCACCATTAATCACCCTACGCCCTAGCCATTTTCTAGGTAGTTTTTTTCTAAATACTGTTGCGATATTGTATTTTGTTTTTAATACTTGTTTAATATCATCTAAATTATTTTCAGCTTGTGAGTAAGTTAAACTGTAATTTTTTGGTAGTTTTTGAAGTAGTCTATTTTTGATTTTTGTATAATCTATAAATTGTACTTGTGGATTATTTTCCATAAGATTTAAGCCGTTGTCTAGCTTGTATCTCTCAAATGGCAGGTCGCTTGTCCCGTTTAATCTCACAGAATATTTCAGTTTTTTTCTTTTTGCCCTCTCGCTTGAGAGTTTTATTTCACGGTCTAAATGATTTAAAAATTTTTGCCTATCAGCTAGAAAATAATATTTTTTGTTTAATCTTGATTTTTGAACGCTTGTCATTTGGCCACGTCCACTTGTATTTAAACATAAGTCAACACAGACAGGGCTTGAACTAGCGCATATATTAACACCACCTATATTTGAGGGCGCAAGGTGTAATATTTCGCTTAAATATCTATACTTACTTGATTTTGCCATTTTAAAGGTTGAACTACCCAATAGCTTTTTTTGTTCTTTATATTTATATTTCATACTTTCTTTTTTGTTAGGGCTTATTGCTCTTAACAATAAGCCCATTATTGCAAGGACAATAATTTTTTAATATAGGGGCTTGACTTTTATTTGTCAATAGGATAATCAAGGATATTAATAAATAAATAAAAAAAAGGATAATATGACAAATAAAGACACACATAAACAAGTTGTTTTTTCAGATAAAAAAATAAAAGTATATGAAAAAATAATAAAAGAAGAGACAGCCGAAAAAAAGCGTGAATTAAATAGAACGCTTGATAATAAAGTTGATGAAATTTTTGACAAAAAATATCAATTATTTTTAAAAGATATTAAAGTTAAAAAAGATTTAGAGACTTTAAAAAAAGCTACTGTTGAATTGACAAATTTTGAACGTTCAATAGAAAATAAATTAAAAGCTCTAAAAGACGCTGTTAAATCTCACGCTAAAAAAGTTGAAGTTATTTGTGAACGTCAATCTAAAATCAATGGTTGGGACATATACTGGGGTCATTATGACGGTGATTTTGACGATTTCAATTCTAAATTACAAAAAATTTGCCGTGAAGAGTTGACAAAACAATTTAGAAAATCAACGGTTGAAGGGAAGGAATTAGACGCTATAGACGGGAAAGTCAAAAATTTATTATTGACTTTAAGCTATCCCAATTTAACGGCTAAAGCTGTTGATTTAAACGAGGCATTGAAAAATGGGTCTTCAATGTTAACTATTGCTTTAAATCCCAACACTTTAAAAAGAATAGAAAATTAACACTTGACACTATACGGGATAATAACATATTATCCCGTATATAAAGATATAAATTAACAATAAAGGATAATATGACTGACATGTTTTTAGAAGTTGCAAAATCAATTCAAGATACTAGCGCATCTTCAACTCGTTATGGTAAAATATTCGCATTGCGAGATCTATTGAGTGAGATTAATTCACTCAAAGATATTGACACGGCAACGGCTTTAAAAATTAAGATATTAATTGAGGGCAAAATTAACGGCATTAAAAAAGATATTAAAAACAACCAAAAATTTGATGACCCGTTTTTAGATAAAATGTAATTATGACAAATAAAGAACGAGCAAAAAAGATTAAAAAATTATTAGGTTTAAGGGGGCGTGATAATGACACCGAATATTACAGAGTTGCTGATGTATTATGCGATTTACAGCATTATTGCAATTTTTATAAACACCATGAAGACAATAAAACAAAATTAGATTTTAGTTATGAGTTAAATTGTGCTAACGAATATTATGAAAGTGAAAGTTTAAAATGACAGAATTAAAACAAGATCATTTTGAAGTAATAGACAGCAACAAGCATAAAGCCCATGAAGAGCAAAAAGAAATGCGAGTTGAATTAACTGAATATATAGACAAATGTAATACTTACGAATTATCAAAATTATATGATGAATACAAACGAATTAAAAAAAGATAAAGAAATAACTCTATTAAATAAAAAAAATTTTCTAAATATGGTCGATAATGACCCTGACTTAAATATAGATACTTTTAAGAAAATGAAAGTTAATGAATTAAGAGATCATTTCAAAATTACACATATAATTGACGGCAAATTTAAAGACATGAGGGGCAATTGTTTCGGTTGTTTAACGTCTTTACGCCATGATTATACGAGCAATATTAATAAAAATTACTGTATGGATTGCCTTTAATACACCCCTTGTCACGTTATAGAAAATCAGCATAAAATATATATTTTCTTAATTTTTCACGCGTGTCTAACGCGTGATACTTGCAAATCACCGTGGCCCGTGAACCACGTTCAAAACTTTTTGCAGCTTGATCGCTTGTCCATTGTTCATGGATCTTGATCGCTTGAGCGTTATTAAGTGAAAATTCTAGCTTGTGCCTTGAAAAATAAAATAAAAAATAAAAATTTCTTAAATTATTAAAGGGTCACTAGGTTTGCTGAACCCTCTAGACAGGTACTAGTGACCCTCTAATAATGAGCCGTGAACCAATGCTCACGGCTCATGAAACTAACTACAATTATAAATTTCCTCAAGATAATCATTAAGGCCCATGTTATCAGTAAATAAAGCATTAGCTTTATCTAGCCACCAATAACCTTCAACCTCACTTGATTGAGTATTGACCCAAATATTTGGGCCACCAAATGCGACTAATACTTTGGCCCCTCTATAAGTTTTATCTTGATTAATAATCCATTGAATATCTAAAACATCTTCCATATATTCATGGGCCGTATATTTTGCATCGGTTATATCTTGCGCAATGCTCTTAACGTGATCTTTTATTTCTTCCATATTTATTGTCCTTTATTATTTTTGATTATCCCATTGACTAACATTTTTAAAAATGTTAATCAAGATAATATTTTGAAATTATTCAAAATAAATTAAAAACAAAATGTGAGGATATAATGAAAAAAAGAACAATACACATTGACGGCATAAAGTTAGGTTATAAAGGTGGCTTAACTTTATTAGATCTAGTCAATAAACAAATAAGTCTAATAAATAAAAGTGATAAAAATAAACCCTTTATTCATGGCGATAAATTTGAGCAACATAAAAGCCATTTAATAGGAATAGGAAATTCAATTCATGAATATCTGGCTCAGTGGGATAATGTTCAATTAGGTGACAAGGTTGAATATAAGCCAAATATAATAGTTATGAAAAACCTATTTGAACCAAAGCCAGAGCCAGAACCAAAGCAAATGGAGTTTAATTTTAAAACCAAAAAAAGAGTAAATGAAATAATGGAAGATATGTTGAGCATTGAAGACCCTCAATCTTTATAATTAAATACAATCTCAATTAGTTAGTTAAAAGGGCCCGTGTATCACGGGCCCTTTTTTTATGTGCTGAGCCGTGACCCGTGGCGCGTGTATCTTTATTACAATAGAGGTACCAACGCGACACCAAAAATCGAAAGTGGCGAAGCCCCCATACCCCCCTTTACGTGGATAGGGATCCTAATGTATGTATATATATGCTTGATTTACACGGCCGTAGGGGCTAAAAATACTTTTAGGTACCATATGAAAGAAACTATTAAAATAGATGAAAATAAATTACCTGAAAAAGTTCAACACGAATATAGATTAAAAAAACTTTTAAGAAAACGAGAAGACATTAAAGACGGCGTCCAAGGAGATTTTTTAAATTTTGTAAAATATGTTTGGCGAGAATTTGTAGAGGGGTCCCACCACAGGCACATTGCAGATAAGTTTAATCAACTGGCGTCGGGTGAAATAAATAGATTAATTATTAACATGCCACCCAGGCATACCAAATCAGAATTTGCATCGTGTTTACTACCTGCATGGATGGTGGGCCTTGATCCAAAATTAAAGATCATTCAAGCAACCCACACAGCAGAACTAGCAATACGTTTTGGTCGTAAAGCAAAAAATGTAATCGACTCGAAAGAGTATCAAGAATTATTTAAAACAAAACTTCAAGAAGATTCTAAAGCTGCTGGACGTTGGGAAACAAAACAAGGTGGTGAATATTTTGCAGCTGGTGTGGGTGGTGCAATAACAGGACGTGGTGCAGATCTATTGATCATTGATGATCCGCATTCGGAACAAGATGCAATGTCCAAGGATCTTTTAGAAAAAGCCTATGAGTGGTACACATCAGGTGCTCGTCAACGTTTACAACCTGGTGGTAAAATTGTAGTTGTTATGACAAGATGGAGTACAAAAGATTTAACTGCAAAATTAATTGCATCACAAACAGAAGCAAAAGCAGACCAGTGGCACGTGGTTGAATTTCCGGCGATCATGGACAACGGACCAGTATGGCCAGAGTATTGGAGTAGAGAAGAATTAGAAAAAGTAAAAGCAGTTTTGCCGAATGCAAAATGGAACGCACAGTGGATGCAAAATCCAACCAGTGAAGAAGGTGCAATATTAAAACGAGAGTGGTGGAATAAATGGCAAGAAAATTATATGCCAAATATTTATCATGTCATACAATCATACGATACCGCGTTTACGAAAAAAGAAACAGCAGATTATTCTGCCATTACCACTTGGGGGGTGTGGTACCCTAACGAAGACTCAGGTGCACAATTAATGTTACTAGATGCAGTTAAAGGCAGATATGAATTTCCAGAGCTAAGACGAGTGGCACTAGAACAATATAAATACTGGCAGCCTGAAACAGTTATCATTGAATCAAAAGCAAGTGGATTGCCATTAACTCACGAGCTAAGAAGAATGGATATACCCGTAACCAACTTTTCACCTAATCGTGGAAACGATAAACATACTCGTGTAAATGCTGTTGCACCTTTATTTGAATCTGGTATGATATGGGCTCCTGACGAAGAGTTTGCTCACGAGGTGATTGAAGAGTGCGCTGCTTTTCCGTACGGAGATCACGATGATTTAGTTGACTCAACTACACAAGCGATCATGAGATTCAGACAAGGTGGTTTGATTGATCATCCAGAAGATTATGTAGAAGAGATCAAAGAAAAAAAGAAAAGGA
>Ga0209348_1001032_pt1 | contig 13895 bp, 28 predicted proteins | sample ETNvirenome_2_30_FD_184065 | JGI IMG/M metagenome (GOLD analysis project Ga0209348, IMG submission 184065) | Marine viral communities from the Pacific Ocean - ETNP_2_30 (SPAdes) (version 2) | ecosystem: Environmental > Aquatic > Marine > Oceanic | place: Pacific Ocean | collected 2013-06-22 | reverse complement strand
ACTCTGCTATATCTGCTCTTACATACATATCAGAATCCATATATAAAGCTAAACCTTCATACATATTTAATGCAGGTATTAAGAATCTACTAAAACTAAACTGTGTAGAAAAAGGTTTACCATCTATCTCATCATAGTCTTGACCACTTATGCTATTATGTTTTCTAGTATATATACCTATCTTTGTAAGTATATCTCTTCTCAAAGGTATAACTCTAACAGGTTTAGTGGATATTCTTTCTAATGAAAATTTTAATACCTCATAAGCAGTATGTTCTTTAGGGTCATACCCTACGTAAACTGTGTTTACCATTGTTTTTTTTAATAACATGTGCATTTCTTCTCCAAAAAAATAGGGAGTCTTTTACAACTCCCTTAATTAACTTTAATTTATTTTAATCTTTTTTGGTTTTTGTTCTTCAGGTATTAATTTTTTAAGAGTTACTCTTAATATACCTTCGCTGAATGTAACGTCTTCAACGTGTAACGTATCTGCTAGAACAAAGTCCCTAGTGAAAGACCTCTTAGCAATACCTTTATGCAAGTATTCTAAATCTTCTGACTTTATATAATCACCCTCTATTGTTAGATGATTTTCTTTTACAGTAATATTTAAATCATCTTTACTAAATCCTGATAAAGCAAACTCTATAATAAAAGTTTCTTCATCTTCTTTTATAATATCATAAGGTGGATAATTTACATCTTTCCCTCTCATGTTATTCATTACATCAAACAATCTATCAAAGCCAATAGCTTGTCTTGAAAATGTATCTACTTCAAACATATATTTATCTCCTTAAATAAGCAAGTTAAAAAAGAGTCCATCTCTGGCACTCATTTATGTAATTATACAGTATAAATATATGAAAGTCAAGAACTTTTTATGTATATAATACATTTAATATTAATGATATACATATTATAATAACAATATAATCTAACATTATATATCTACTAACTCACAAGACCCTGCTTTACAAGCTAACTCCTGTGAACCTCTTGTATTATCTTCTGTTTCATAATTTTGTAATTTACTCCAATCAATATTTTTAGGCATCTTAGATTCTAATTCTTTATACTGCATCTCGTCTATATCTTGATAAGGTGCTTGTTGATATGTATGGTCTGAGAAAGGTAAGAATGATATACCAGATAGTGTATCAAAATTATCCCAACACCAATTACCTACATTAATCCATTCATGTTCCTTAACAGATATAGTTACTGATGGTTTATGTTCACACCAATGTTGTGCATAACACTTCCATATCTCTAACTGTTCAATAGCAGTCATAGTATATCTATATATAGCACCAGGGTCTGCTTTCATAGGAAAAGAAAACACAGAGTTATTAGGTTGCATAACATCATCTTCACAAGGTATGCCTTGGTCTGCCATAAACTGTGTTAAAGGGTCTTTCTTATCTCCTCTTACTGTTCTAATATAATAAGGATTATGTCTAGCATGAATACCACTAGCAGAGTTAACTAATTGACTAACTGTGCCAGAAGGTTTAACACATGTGATAGCTGTTGACTGTGGTATACCTAACTTCTTTGACCACTCTGCATTTACCATTACAGCTTTATGTCTCATCTTACCTAATATATCTGGTAAAGCAGTTCTCATTCTAGATAGTATACCATTATCCATAATACCTGTAAGAGATACACCAAGTAATCTTTCTTCTTCTGTATTTGTTTGCCATCTTTTTCTAAGATAACCAAAGTCTGTTAGTGTTGCTTGTATTGTACCTAGTATAGTAGCTACTTCTATTTTACTATGTAGCATATCTTCTGTATCATCTGGTCTTACAACTACTTCTGTAAGATTACAAAACTGATTAGGTCTTAATATAATTTCACTACAAGGATTAGTGCCAAAGTCCCAATCACCATTACGTCTACCATTCTCTCTAGCTTTTTCTTGTGCAGACTTTCTATTAAAGATACCACGTTCTCCAGACTTACTTTCATATAATGCTAACCATTCTTTCATAAAAATACCTGCATCAGGTTTCTCTGTATATGCTACTGAGTTGTTAGCTAATGCTCTTTCTGGATTTGTTTCCCACCATGCACCAGACTTGGCAACTCTTAATCTCTGGTCTGATAAGTTAGACAGAGATATAAGAGCTGACCTACGTACACCACCTACAACCACAACCTCACCAGTCTTACACACAATATCGTGACACTCCATAGAAGATAATTTTCTACCTTTAGCATTTTTAAATTTATCAATAGTAAAATCAAATAGATTTACTAAAGGTTGAGGACCACTTGCTCTACCACCAAATGTTTTTAATCTAGCACCTGCAAGTCTAACTTTACTTATATTTATTTTAGGTATTCTACAAGTATATAAATAAGATACTAAATCTTTAAATGCTCTTGCCCAACCTTCTTTTGAATCATTAACAGAAACAACATCATCTGTTTTCTCAAACTCTCTATCTGGTATAGTAGGTAACTTATCTATGTATTGTCTTTCAACAGAAAAACCTACACCTGTACCATTCATAAGAATATATAATACTTCATCAAAAGCTTTTGGATTATCAATAGGAATATATGAACAATTATATCCTGCTATGTTCTCTCTTTCTAATGCAGCACCTGCTGTCATTAATGCTCTCATAGAAGGCATAACAGATAACCCTATAATATTATCTTCTATTCTTCTCCAAATTTCACTATCTATTTCTATACCTAAATTTTTCTTTAAATGTATTTGTGAAAAATTAGTAAATCTAGTTACTGTTTCTATCCATGTTTCTCTTCTAATTTCATCTGGTAACCAACGTGCATATCTAGATGCATGAATAAACGTCTGATATTCTGTTGGTAAATAGTTATTTCCCATTGATAACCCCCTTTAATTCTCCTAAAATATTATTTAAATTTTTAGTATGTATTATTTTTATAGATTCTTTAAATAAATTTAAAGCTTTTGTTTCTTCTAGTTGATACCACTCACTTTCTTTTGTTACTGATGTTCCTGTATTATTAAATATTTTAATTAACTCACGTTCCATATTGTGAAAATCATCTACAACATATGCATTTAAAAATTTAAATAATAATCCTATAGACTGAGATTTATGAGATTGTATTCTATTTTTTAAATTAGTTGTTTTTCCTATCTTAATAAGACCTTCTCTACTTATTATATATAACCAACCTTTTTTAATATCTAACCCTTTTGTACTTTTTAAATCTACATTTTCTTTTTGTAAATTTATAATTTGTTGCTCATATAACTTATTATTTTCTATTAAAGATTTAATTCTTTCTGATTCAGTAGTTTTAAATTTTTCAATTTTTTCTAAAGCTTTTAAAGCACTATTAGAATGACCATTTCTTTTACATGCTTCATATTGATATATATATTCGTCTACAATACTAAAATTAATACTTTTATTTTTATTTTTATCTTCAATATTGTTAATTCTATTCATAACTTCTGATACCTTTAACAATCTATAACCTTGATTATATGCAGACTTTTGTGAATATCCTGCTTCACGTGCAGATTGTGCAGCATTATGACTAACTGCATAATGTTGACAAAATGTTTCTTGTTTTTCGTTTAAATTATTCTCTACCATAATCTTTCTCCAATATTAATTCACAATAATGTATTACTTTCTCAATGTCTCTTGCACCTTCACCTTTTCTTCTATGTCTAGTAATATATTTTACTACATTACCCTCAAGAAAAGTAAGGTTATTTTCTACAATATAGTCAACAGGTTGTATCTTACATGTTTTGTAATGGTCACCACCTACCTGTCTATCTGTAGCAATCTTAGCTTCTTTCTCTAAGTTTATTTTCTTAAAATCTTTTTTCTCTTTTACTGTATCTGCTATAGCCTTATCCATTAATCCCATAATTCTCTCCTATAATTTAGTTAAAAAGTATGCTATTAAAACAATAAACATACCCAATAATATTCCTATAATAAAACATGTTAATAAATTAAATTCCATATCATAACATCTTTTTTATTCTTTGTCTAACATATTTTATATCTGGTGAGTGAATAACTTTGTATGCAAAACTTCTTGTATATGAAGGACTTAATCCTGCATGTTGACAAATTTGCTCAAAGTTATCACACGTAACACCAACACTACAAAAGAACCATGATACAGCTCTATCTTTATTAACTTTACTTTTCTTACTTGTTGCGTCTAATAAAGCTTGTAATATAACTGATAAGAATAAACCTTTTTCAGGAGATTCTTTAATGTTAAAATCTACATCTAAAAATATATCAACTGTCTTTTTCATTACTTACTATTGTATGCAGCATATCTATAGCATCTTTTGCTTCAGATGCTTTATGCACTAATTCAATAACATCTTCTACAATCTTAGGATGTTCACCTACACCTACAGGATTGTTAAGATGTATCTTAATATTTGCTAAAGCTTTATCTCTCTCTGCTATATAGTGAGACATAACTGCTTCTAGTATATGTGTTTTTATTGCCATATTTTTCCTTTATTAATTTAATGTATTTTTTCCATGTCTATACATAGGATTATTTTTACCTTTAAATGTTCCTTCTTCTACTACTTTTTTTATATGTTCTTTCATTCTTTCTGAATGTTTTTTATAATCAAAAAGAGAATAAGCATGTTTAGTATTTTGTTGAGGAGTAACCCACTCTAAATTAGTTACTAAATTATTATGTATATTCCCATCAATATGATTTACTTGATGATTTAATATACCAAACTGTATTTGAAAATGTTTAGGTATAGTATGCCACCAATCATATTTATCATATAAATCAAAAGGTATAAAGTTTATAGCTACTACTCTATGCTCTCTTATATTATAATTTTTTTTACTCTTAGCTTGATTATTTATATAACCATCTAATGAAATACCATACTTAATATATCCTTTATTGTTAGGTCTGTTAACATCTTTTTCGTGACTTCTTTTTCTTATTTTATTTATCTTTAAACTTTTTAATCTACCATGATTACTAATCTCATAACCTTTTGCTTTAAAAAGACTACCTTCTTTAATTATGTATAATGGTTTAAATATTTCTTCAATCATTTTTTTCCTTTACCAATTTATTATTTCTTGAACTCTAGGTTCTTTCGAAACTTGTGTAAGATACGTTGGACCTTTTTCATACTTAAAAGCACGAAGTCCTTGACCATTGTTAGCATCAGACCAACACTCTCTTTTATGAGGACAAAAAACACACCCAATAGCAAGCTTCCTATTCCCACTACTACCTTCAGGAATATCACTATAACATCTATTAGGAACTGTTTTAGAATCCAAAGCACCTTTGAGATATTGTACTCTTTCTTTTGCATTTATCATCTCCATATCATGCACTCTTGTTAAGGCAATATTGCCATGTTGTTTATCTATAGCTAAGAAGTATGCTTCTTTAACATTATTACCTGCAGAGTAAGCAGATATTTGTGCTATATATCCAAAAGGGTCATCATCAGCTAGTCTGTTATTAGCAAACTTTTTAAAAGCATAACCACTTGCACTCTTACAATCTACTAATGCACCATCTATTTTACAATCTTGATGTCCTTTAATACCTTCTACTTCTACTTGCTTTTGTTCTTCTGTAACTGTATGTCCTGCTACTCTAGATAAAAGTATAAGTAAATCTTCTAGTATATGTCCATATAAAAATTTAATTCTTGTTGATGGAGCTAAAGGTCTAGCTTCTGAACTAGAATGTTTATCATACCATAATTGTCTAGTAGGTTTACCTATAGAAGACAAAGATAATCTTCGTTTCTTTCTAGGTTGTTCATTTAAAACAATACTAATATTATTAGTTACACTCTTTGTAAACTCTTTTAAATGCTTCTCTAAATCTTTTTCACTTATTTGGTTAATAATACTTGGTTCAAATAAGTTGTATATATCTTCTACTAATGTATCTATTGTCTTCATATAATTAAAATGGGGAGACCAAGCTGATTACTGTACGTTGGTTTTAGCCAGAACTCCCCATGTCCTTTCTTAGTTAAGAAGCAAACCTTGCATCTGTATCTTCATTAGAAACAAAACCATCAGGTACAACATCAAATGCGTTGTCAGCATCTGCGTCTGCGTTGTAAGGAATTAAGTTAGTAACCTGTACTGCCCTTAAATCAGCAGACACTCCAGACTTACCACCAAACTCCCAATCATATGTAGAGTACAACACATTAACTTCTGAACCATTACCAATTAAAGTATTAATCATGGCTCTCTTCTGTGCATCTACAACCTCTGGTGCTTTGTTTAAATCACCACGTTTGTTCTTAACTTTTCTTTTAATGGTAACAAAGTCTCCTCTGTCATCATTTTTATTCTTAACACTAAGACCATCTTCTTGAGCAATCTTTTTATTCTTTGAATCAAGATTACCTACGTCAACAGTCCACACACCATCAGAATCAAATGTTGTGTTTGGGCTTGTTATGCTTGCCCAATAAGCATTTCCTTTTAATACACTCATAATATTTCCTTTCTAAAAATAAAAGTATATCAGAGTTATTCATTGTTGTCAAGATTTTTTAACCAAATAAATGTTTTATTTAATTCAACAACTTTAAACATTTCTATTCTTGATATTAAATCTTTCTTTCCTTGATAACTCCTACCCCAAACTTTATAGTTTGCATTTCTAAATGAAGCAACTCTCTTAGTTACATCAACAATACTTTCACACATATCTCTAAGTTGTTTAGTATCTGCAAATACAAAGTCTTCTTTACGTTCAAAAGCAATGTAGTCAGATTTACTATATAGCCAACCTGAATCACCCATAGTATTTTTGAACTCCACTACAGTCCATAAGTCATCAAATCCTTTTGACTTATCTGTTCCTGTTCTTCTAGCTTTTACATCTACTGTAAATTTTTTATCTCCTTTCGTTAAAATTAAATCAATGTGGTCATACATATTTTGTTTTTCTGAAGAAGGTTTTACAGTATATCCTCTTTGTAAACCTTCTTCTACAAGTAAATTTTCTGCTGCAGTACCACGTTTAATATAGTCTTTGTGGTCTTTTCTACCCACAAATTCTTTGACTAATGTGTTTGTGCCCATGTTGTACCTTCCTTCCATTCATTGTCTAATGGACATTTCATTTGCAACTGTTGTTCTGTATCCTTCATTGCATCTTTGGTAATACTACCAAATTTCTGTACATCTTTCTTAGAAACTTCATATTGATATTCATCATGTATTGAAGCAACTAATTTAGCATCTACTCCAGATGCCTGTATTCTTTTGTTCATATTAATTAACCATAGCTTACATACGACTGCACCTGCTCCTTGTAGTAAAGTATTTAATGCAGCATGTGGAGAACGTACATGTAATAGTCTGCCATCAATACCTCTTATCTTACCTCTTGATGCTGAGTTTGTTACACTATCTCTAACTCTTTTTAAAGAGGGCATATTAGATAAGAATCTATTCATTAGTTCTTGTCCTTCTTTAGAACCTTTACCTACTATCTTACCTATTTTATTAGCACCTGCACCATACATAAAAGCATAAATAAATGTTTTAGCTTGGTCTCTATCTGTTAATCCTGCCATATTCATATTAGCAGTATGTATATCTCCATTCAAAACTTCTTCAGTAAAATTAGCATCATTCATTAAATGTGCTAAACAACGTAACTCTAATCCACTAGCATCTGTACCTACAATGGAGTGAGTGTAGGGATTCTCAACTGTCCAACAATCTCTACACTCTTTTCCATAAGGAGAACGAACAGCAGGAATCTGAGCCATGTTAGGACTGTGATGTGCCATACGACCAGTTATGGTTTTTAAGGTATGTACTCGACCATGTACTCTACCATCTTTATCATCACAAGCATTTATCCATGACTTGATTTGTGCTATTCTTTTCTGAAGTAACAAGTACCTAGAAATCTTTTTAGCTTCTGGTAAATTAATACCATTTAATACTTCTTCATTAACAATAACATTACCTTTATCTGTATGCTTCTTAGGTTTCCAACCTATATCCATAAGTCTATCAGCTATCTGTTGTCGTGAACCTATATTAAAAGGTATGTATTTTGTTTTTGTTTTTAAATCTTTTCTTGTTGGGTCAAAGTGTATGCGACCCCATTTCTCTAAATCATTAGCTTCATCTAATAAAGTGTTATGTAAACATATAGCTTTCTTTACATCAAGATAGAAACCATTTCTTTCTTGTTGGTCTATAATAACTCTCACTTGATGTTCCATGTGAATAGAAGACCTAGAAAAACCTTTACCTTCTTTCTTAAAATAATTATACAACTTATGTGTTATATCTACATCTTGCATACAATACTTTTGTAACTCAAAAGAATAATTAGCAAATGATTTTATATCACCTTTAGGAAAATTAAATCTATCACCCCATGCTCTTAGTCCATGACCACCATCACGCAATGGATTAAATAGTTGTGATAATATTAATGTATCTAATACCTGTGAAGGTTTAATATTTGTACCTAATAATCTATTTAATACAGGAGCATCAAATGATAAACCATTATGCATAATATATTGTTCAATATTTTTAGACCAACTTTTAAATACATGCATATTACTTGGGTCAAATACTGTTGATACATTTGTTTCAATATTTTTTGCAACAATACAATTAATTACTGAAGCATCTATTTGGTCTGTTTCTATATCAAGTACGACTTTCATTTTCAACCTCTCCACACCAACTACATGCTTCTCCTTTACCTATTGCCATTTCACTTTCTTCTACTTTACAATAATGATTCCACATCTCTGGTTCATCTTCTTTTTTATCTTTTGGTAAGTATACCATATGAAAAGCACCACAGTTAGGACAGGATAAATTTGTTTCCATACAATAATCCTCGTCTTCATGGTCAATATCATGGTCTCCTCCCCATATTAATTCTGTATCACAATGCCAACATTTCATTAGAATGGTACCTCCTCTTTATTATCTTCTGCATTATAGTCTACTTCATAAGGATTGTCAATCTCTTTCATGCGACCTGTCTCTTTATCATAATGTAAATGTGTAGCTATACCTGTATCTCCTGTATATCTATTCTTTAATATTCTTAGTGTTGTTGTGTTAGACTTTACTTCATCAGTATCTTGTTGATTTCTTTCTAATCCAATCACACCATCAGATAGATGAGCAATACTTGCACTACCACGTAAGTGTGAAAGTGTAATCTCTTTACCATCTTCATGACCTCTATCTCCTGCAGGTCTACGTAAATGTGATACTAATAACATACCAATACCTGTTTGTTCTACAAGACTTCTAAGCTTAGTCATTAATACATCAATAGATTTTCTCTCATCTCCTTCATCTTGTCCAGATACAAGGATAGATAAATGGTCTATAAAAATCCATTTACATTCTAATGCTTGTGCCATGTATCTTACTCGTGATAATATCTCATCATTATCTATAGAACCAAAATGGTCAAAAGCATGAAACCTATCTGTTCCAATAGTTTTATCAAACCATTCTAAGATTTGTTCTTCACTATAATTTTTACGAACTTCATTAATATATAATCTAGCATTAGCTTCTACTGACATAATATTAAATACTGTATTCTTTGTATTCTCTTCTAATGCTAATATACCTATGTTGTGATTTGTATTTTTGAGTAAGTGATGCATCATCTCTCTCATGATAGAAGACTTACCCATACCTGCACCAGATGTAAATGTAATTAACTCACCTGTTCTCATACCATAAGTCTTATCATTTAACTTATGCCAGGGATAAGGAACTGTCTCACAATAATCTTCTTCAAATAACTTTGAACGTAAGCTACTAAGATTTACAATACCTGCAGGTGTATAAGATTGTGCGTTCCACCATGCTTGTGAGAACTTTTCTCTCTTACCCATCTTTAGATACTCATTAGCATCTTTAAATTCCATATTCATAATCTTACATTTGTTTGGACTAAACAACTGTGCTACTTTTTCACTAGCTTCTTTACCTTGTTTATCCATATCAAATGATATAACTATATTTTGAAAGCTATCTAAATATTCAAATGCTTTTTTACAATCACGTACAGCAGAACCTGCACCTGTTTTAATAGAAACACATGCCCATTTACTACCTAATAATTCATAGGCAGACATAGCATCTACTTCTCCTTCAGTAATAGTTATATACTTACCACCACCTGTAAACAAATTTTGTCCAAACAAAGTAGCTTCAGTTATGTTTCCCTCTACCCACATATTCTTAGTGGCAACATCTCTTACTTTGTTTCCTATGTTTGCTCCACTCTCATTATAGTATTTATAAATGTGGTGCGTATTCATATTACCATTTACTTTTACACTTGTATTATATTTTTGTGCAGTTTCTTTGTTAATATTTCTTTCTGTTAATGCACCTAATGTACCTACAGTTTTAATAGCACTCTCTGTAGGCATAGGCACTACTTTTTCTTGTTGCATATTTTCTCCAAATCTAGTGTTACAGGAAAAACAATAACTGTAACCTTCAGAATGTTTAACATTCCCATCACTTGACCCACACTTAGGACAAGCACCCCTGTCTAGCCATTTTTTCTCCATAATTCCCCTATCTTATATTATAAAATGTATTTAGTCAATATCAAAAGAACTATTATATAATCTTTTGTATGCACCCATATCAGATTCTGCTCTTTCTTCTATGTCTTTTTTAGCTAACTCCATAGCTTCAAAAGGTTCGTAACCTTCTTCTAGATATTCATAGTATCTTTCTTTAACTAACTCTTTCATTTCTTGTCTTAATAAATTCATCTTCTTTTCTCTTATAACGAAATTAAATAAAATAAAAAACTAACAAATAAAATTATAGGGAAAATATTATTTATCCATAGACTTTTCTTCTTAGTTTTTTCAAACCACTTACCTGTGACTTTTAATCTTCTTTCTCTGTTTTTATTCATCTTTAATATAACCTGCATCTGGATTATACAATCCTTTATCAGGTTTATTTTTATCTATTTCTTCTTGTAATTGTTTGATTCTTACGTAAGCATTACGAAGCTGCTCTTGTAAATCTCTAACATTTTTTTTTAATATTTCTATTTCATTCATTGAACTGCCATTATTTGAACCCAGTCATCTACAAAGGGTGTTAATAATATTCCTTTCTCATCATAAAGTTCTTGCATAAAAACTTTAGCTTCTTTTTTATCTTTAAAATACATAACATTACCATCTTCCTCTTCTAGAATATCAGGTAATTCTATGTTATTAGGGTAAGGTAAAGCTAAAACATACATATCTTTTCTCATATTATTTTTATTATACATTAGATTTTTCATCTAGTCAATACCCAACATAAGGTACAATAAAACATAGAAAATACCACACTAAAATACCTGCAAGTATTTGCATCATCTCTTTATTTATGTTTATCATTTTTAACTCTCCTCTCTAAGTTCCTGTTTTGTTTATGTAATTCGTATTTAACTTTGTTATCTCTAAGCATATCAAACAAACTATTTAATATAGTTTTTTTAGAAGGTCTTTTACTAAAGTGTAACTCTATTACTACTTTATATTTACTCATCTTTATCTCCAGAAATAGCACCTACTAATGGTATTATCTTTGCAGTAGGTTTTGTTTCTTCTACTAGCTTTATGTCTGGTTTAAAACTTATTTCTTCTCCATAGAAATAATCTTCTAATTCATCACACCCACCTATATGTAAAAATACTTGTGGAACAGTTGTATATCCTGAATCTCTAAATCTTTTTATTTTTTCAGGTGTGTCTAATAATCTTTCTTGTACGTGAGCATTTTCATTATCTAATATTTTTTTTGCATCATTACAAGGTTTACAGTTTTTTTGTGTGTATATAATATATTTAATCATCTAATAAATCCTCCTCTCCTTCTTCCATTTGATACTGTGCATCATCTCCAAACTCAGTACCTTCAAAGGTAGCTTTACCATCTTCATCTTCATAAGTTTCTCCTTCTTTCATCTCTACTGACCAAGCTATTTCTTGCACATCTTGATAGGTAAGTTTCTTATTAGATTCTACCTTGTAGTATCTAGTGTCTACTGTCTGCTCACTAAATCTATATGTGTATTTATATTCTTTACTCATCATCTTTCTCCACCTTGCTTGGGTCATATGCCTCTGGGTCTGTATGGCATACATAATCACTATGCCAGAATTGTGTGTACTTACCTTCGTCTGCTCCATGTTCTCCTATGCCACCTTTTTTCTTTAAATCAAAATGATTAATAGTGGTATGAAAAGCATCTTGTAATCTTAATATATCTCCTAGATGTATATACTCCCATGCACCTTCGTTGATTGTATCATCTATCTGCTTTAGTTTATTAATTAAGTTTAATGTTATTGTATCTATCTTTGGTTTACTTTTTGTTGTCATAATATTTCTCCTCTATATCTTTTAGTCTTTTGATATACTCTATAATCTCTTTATGTGTGTATCTCTCTAGACCATCTTCCCCTATTAGTTCTCTATATATTTCTTCAATTTTTTCTCTACTCATCTTCACTCTCCTCTATACTAGTTATAAAAAACTCCTCGCCATTATGTGTAAACAATCTTTCTGGATTGCTATCTGCTTCATAAGTGCGACCTCTATCTTCTGCACTATCCCTATCTTTAGAATTTATTTCTTTCTTGTAGTGCAAAACTCTTTGTGCATATATGATAAACTTAGCCACCTTGCATATCCTTTGTTTCATATTTAACAAACTTTAATTTCATTCTATCATCAGGATTAGGAAAGTCAATTCCAAAATGCTCCCATATCTCTAGCATCTCATCTCCATAGATGTATACCCAAGTATTTCTTCTAGGTTTCTTTTTAATTTTTTTTGTTGGCATCTATATTCTCCTTTATTTTTTCTTCTAATCGAAGAACTAATATATTAAGTCCACTACATATACCTCTATGCTCTGCATTAGAGTGGCTATCGTTCACCCAACTATCATTACTTTTTATATCATGTATTATATCTTGTAGTAGTTTCATAGTTATTTTCATATTTTATCCTCCTTTGGTATAGGAAACCATTTTATAAAACCCTTTGTTGAATATGTATACTTTAATTTTTCTTTGTTGTCAACATATACAGCAGTAGTTCTATCTTTATACTTTAGTTGCATATCACAACCTAGCATATACCATAGACCTTGATGTAATTCCCAATGCTCTTTTGGTGTTAAATTACGTCTTTGTTCCATGTAACTCTCCCTTCGTTGATTAGTTTCATCACTTCTTCTTTGGTAGTAGAAGACTTATGCACCTTCCAATTGCCTTCTTCATTAGGCATAGTAGGTATAACAAAATCTCCATCAGTATTGTGTCTGAAGATAGTCATATATATTTCTTCTATAATATCTACATACTCTTCTTGAGTATACTTAGATATATCTACCTCTTGCACAAGTATAGCAAACTGTTGTATGTTTACTTGTTTAAATCTTTTACTCATCTTTAATCTCCACTTTTATTATTTTTAATATAGCTTCTAACTTAGCCCATGCTTCTACTCTTTCTATTTCATTAAGACTACCTACCTGTAAATCATCTACTATTGTTTCTGCTTCATCTAATAGCATTTCAAGTTTATGTTTTTGTTGTTGTCGTAGCTTCATTTGTTTCTCCTCTTTTTCTAAATGGAACATCAGGTATAGTTATAACTTCTGCTTCTGTTTCTATCCATACTTTAGCACCACAAGACAGAGGTTTGTCTGGACTATACACCACCTTACACTCTCCAAGTATGTGTACCTGATGTCCATAGGTATTACTATTGTATGTCTTAACAGTAATCACAGGCTCTCGTTTATTATTCTTGTGATTAGATTTAATTACGTGTT
>Ga0209348_1001029_pt1 | contig 13924 bp, 18 predicted proteins | sample ETNvirenome_2_30_FD_184065 | JGI IMG/M metagenome (GOLD analysis project Ga0209348, IMG submission 184065) | Marine viral communities from the Pacific Ocean - ETNP_2_30 (SPAdes) (version 2) | ecosystem: Environmental > Aquatic > Marine > Oceanic | place: Pacific Ocean | collected 2013-06-22 | reverse complement strand
GATTTCAACGACAGATCAGAGATTTGGAATCAGAAGTTCAAACTATTACCGAACAACTTAAGAATAGAAATACTGAGAATGAAAAGTTAAAAGAGTTTAATAAAAGTTTCCAAACAACAATTGAAGAGTTGGCAGAGAGAAAGGATGAAATAAACCATTATGATTTTGCGTATTCTCTTCTAAAGGATGATGGAGTCAAGACAAAAATAATTAAAAAATATTTACCACTAATCAATCAACAGGTGAATCGATACCTTCAGTTGATGGATTTTTATATTAATTTTACTTTAGATGAAGAATTTAATGAAACGGTTCAATCACCGATTCATGAAGATTTTTCTTATGCTTCATTTAGTGAAGGTGAAAAGATGCGTATTGACTTAGCATTACTCTTTACATGGAGAGAAGTTGCTAGAATAAAAAATTCAGTTAATACAAATCTTTTAATTATGGATGAGGTATTTGATTCATCTCTTGATGGATTTGGAACAGAAGAGTTTCTTAAAATTATTCGGTATGTGATTAAAAATGCTAATATATTTGTGATATCCCATAAATCAGATTTACATGACAAGTTTGACAATGTAATTAAATTTGATAAAATAAAAGGATTTAGTGGAATGGTTTGATGATAAATGTAGATAAAGTTCGATTATTTCCAACGTTAATTTATTTTGTGGATTGTCCACAATTGATTAATCCTGTTAAAAAGGAATTTAAAAAATCTATGTGGAAGGATGATTCTGTTACTACAAATGATACTTTTTTTACACTGCAAAATAATAAAAATTTAGTACAAAAAATTGAAAAAATTGTAAATGATGCTCTGTCTGAAATTAAATATGTTGTTCCCTTGAAGATGACAACAAGTTGGTTTACTCGTGTCTTGCCTGGTAAAGAAGGTAGAAATCACTATCACGTAAATTCTTTTTGGAGTGCGATATTTTATTTTCAAGATAATAATTCAAAATTAGTTGTTGCAAAAGAATTACCACAGATTACTGTTCCTTGGTTGACTGAAGATTTAGGATTAATGCCAGCAGGAGATGTTGGACTTGATGCGAAGAAAGGTCAGATGATTTTAATTCCTGGTAATATAAGACATTATATACAAGAAAATAAAAATAGTACAAATAGAAATTCTTTGGCAATGAATTTTATGCCGAGTGGATTCTGTCATTTTGAAGATTCATCCTATAATTATAAATAAAAAAATGAACACACCTAACTGGCAACACCACTCCAAAAAGGAGAAAAAACGAAAACTTAAACCACAAGCTCTACGTTCTGCAAGAGAAAGACGTAGACAGTTATTAAAGTGTCTACTCAACCCTGCCAAAGGCAGGGTTTCTTTGTATAATGAGTATATCAGACAAAGATCCCATGACAATCCAATACGAAATCAAATCACAACTTGCTAAATTACTTGCTACAGAAGACCTTGTTGTTGAGCACAAAAAAGTTGAGACTGCATCATTTAATGTTGTAAGTCGAGTGTTGACTCTACCTATGTGGAACAACACAACAGAAGAAGTTGTTGATATGTTGGTAAGTCATGAAGTAGGACATGCACTCTATACTCCTAGTGAAGAATGGTATAAAGAATATAAAATCAATCCAAATGTTGTCAATGTTGTAGAGGATGCTCGTATTGAGAAGTTAATGAAACGTCGTTATGACGGTATCACAAAAACTTTTTACAAGGGATATACCGAGTTACACAATCAAGATTTCTTTGATGTAAAGAAAAAAGATATCACACAATTAAGTCTTGCAGATCGTATCAATTTATTTTTTAAAATTGGATCACATTACAGAATTTCATTTACAGACTATGAGCAGACACTTGTAGATCGTGTTGGTTCTTGTGAAACATTCCAAGATGTATTGGAAGTATCTAAGTTAATTTATGAATATTGCTTAGATGAAATTGAGAAGAAAAAGCAAGAGCAGGAGACAGAGCAAGATTCTAATTTTGAGATGAATGGAGATGGTCAAAATAATGGTGGTGGACTTGGACTTGATGAAGATAATGAGTATGAAGATTTATCTGAAGGTCGTGATCAACAATCTGATAAGGGTGATTCGGATGAAGAGAGTCATGAAGTCACACAGACACAGACTGGTGGAACTCAAGGAATGGGAACTCATGAAGTTAATATTGTTGAAACTGCCGAGAGTCTTGAAAGATCTATCAAGAATCTTGCTAGTATGGAGGGTCTGGAAAATCATTATCTAGAATTACCTGATATTGATATAAATCAAATCATTGTTGACAATGAAGTTATTCATGGATTATGTGATGCTCATTTTAAAGAGATTCGTTCTGATATGGAAAAGTTGGAGAAATATGGCAACTTCCAAGATGATTGGAAACTATATTCATTGAAAGAAGCACTTGTTGTTATGAATGAAACAGATGCAGAGTTTCTAAAGTTCAAAAAAAATGCACAGAAAGAAGTCAATTATCTTGTTAAAGAATTTGAGATGAAGAAGTCTGCAGGTGCTTATGCTCGTGCTACTACGAGTCGCACTGGTATTCTTGATACAACTAAATTACATACTTACAAATACAACGAAGATCTATTCAAAAAAGTTTCTATTATTCCAGATGGTAAAAATCACGGATTAATATTTATTCTTGATTGGTCTGGTTCAATGGCTCGTGAGATGTTGGATACTATCAAGCAACTTTACAATCTAATCTGGTTTTGTAACAAAGTTCAAATACCTTTTGAAGTTTATGCTTTCTCTGAAAACTATCCAAATCAAGATCTTGAAGGTAAAATGAAAGAATCTTACAAACCAAAAGCTGGGTTGTTCAGAATCAGACCAGGTTTTAGTTTATTGAATATGTTTACAAGTAAAGTTCGTGGTAAAGAATTAGATGCACAACTAAAAAATATCTTTCTCATTGCAACAGCATTTAATAATTATAATGCAAACAGACTTGTTCCTTTAGGTTTAGGATTGTCTAGTACACCACTCAATGAATCAATTGCATCACTACACAAAATTATTCCACAGTTTCGTAAAGATAATGGTGTTGAGAAAGTCAATTGTGTAATTCTTACAGATGGTGAAGCATATCAATTAAACTACCATCAAGAAGTTCAGAGATCATGGGAAGATGAACCATATTTGGGAGAACGTTCAATCGATAGTAGTTGTTTCTTACGCAATCGTAAGACAGGTAAAACATACAAGACAGGTGACAACTGGTCTACATTCACACCAGTGATGCTTCAAGATCTTCGTGATAGTTTTCCTGATGTAAACTTTATTGGTATTCGTATTATGCCATCTAGAGATCTCTCAAGTTTTCTTCGTATCAACTGTGATGATTATAATAGTCCAGAGGTTGAGAAGTATAGAATTGCTTGGAGAAAGACAAAAGCAGTTGCACTTAAGGGAACTGGATATCATACTTACTTTGGATTATCTTCTACAGCATTATCAAACGATACTGAATTTGAGGTTGAAGAAGGTGCAACTAAGGCACAAATCAAGAGAGCATTTACTAAGTCACTTACTGCCAAGAAAATGAATAAAAAGATATTAAGTCAGTTCGTTGACTTAATTGCCTAAATAAAAAAAAGTGTCTAGTGAAATGAAAACCTATAAAGAGTTCATACAGGAGAGCAGTCTCTCTCGAATCAAGAGTAAATCTGATAAAGGTGGTATTGCTACAATGTCTGCATCCAGAGCAGGTAAGTCCAAGAAAGAGAATCAGGCAAGAGCAAAACAATTAGATAAAGATATTCGTGGTAGAGGTTTACCAGGTGCTACAAAGGTCACTGGATCATATGTAGAGAAAGGTGATGATGGAAAGGAAAAGAAAGTCAAGGAGAGATCTCATGTTGTCTCCTCTGGAAAAATGGGTAAGAGAAAATTTAAGAAAACAGTCAAGGCACTTGGTAAGAAGTATGGACAGGATTCCGTATTGACACAAACGAAAAAAACTGGTACACTATCAGCAACTCGCAAAGGTGGACTTGGCAAATCAAAAAATATAAAATTAGGTAAATTCAAACCACAAGGTAAAAACCCAGAAGGACAATCACAAATCAAAGGTAAAACTTTCACATACGGATGATGACACAAAAACTTTACGATGACTCCAATTGGAGAGAGGACTACAAACAATATACAAGTAACAAGAAACATCTTGAATTACTTGAGAACGGACCTCACAGTCTTTCACAAGCTTGGTTATTAGGAGCACTCCATAATGAATGGAAGAAAATAAAAGGATATGATAAACTTGACCCAAAAGAAAATAAAGGTCAACTACAATCTTCCATGAAAGATTTTTTTCAGAAACAAAAAGATCAGGGTATATAAACCAGTTAAATAAGTGGCACATGCGTAGTTGTTTTGATATTGATATCGATTATAATAAGTGTATCGAACAAACAACTACATCATGGCTTACACTCCCTTCACCGTTAAAATGACCGAAGAGCAAATCACTGACAAATTAGTATCACTCTATGGGTCAGAAGTTACTACAGCAGACATCAAAGCATTCTGCTCTATGAATGACATTCACTACAATACTGTCACCAGAAAATTACAGAAATACAAAGTATCTAAAGGTAAGTGGAATCTTGAAGTTACACAGGAAGCAGTTGAGCAGATTGAGAAAACATTCAATGCACCATCAGCACAACCTGCTTTAGATTGTGTTCCAACACCAGATAAAACTTTCGTTCCTTTTGGAAGTTTCAAAGATGTTAAAAAGATAATACAATCCAAGCAATTTTATCCTGCATTTATTACAGGACTATCAGGTAATGGTAAAACATTTTCTGTACAACAAGCATGTGCTCAACTTGGTAGAGAACTCATTCGTGTAAACATTACTATTGAAACAGATGAAGATGATCTTATTGGCGGTTTCCGTCTTGTTAATGGTGAAACCGTATGGCACAATGGCCCAGTCATTGAAGCACTCGAACGAGGAGCAATCTTGTTACTTGACGAAATCGACCTTGCCTCTAACAAGATCCTCTGCCTTCAGAGTGTCCTTGAGGGAAATGGAATTTTCCTTAAGAAGATTGGCAGATTCGTTAGACCCTCCAAAGGATTCAACGTATTCGCCACCGCAAATACTAAGGGTAAAGGTTCAGACGACGGAAGATTTATTGGAACTAACGTGCTCAACGAAGCATTCCTCGAAAGATTCCCAGTAACCTTTGAGCAATCCTATCCATCAATAGCAACCGAAAACAAAATTTTAGAAGTTGTTGCATCTGAGTTAGGTGTCAAAGATCCGTACTTCTGTAAAAGATTGGTAGATTGGGGTGACATCATTCGTAAAACATTTTATGATGGTGGTGTTGATGAAGTTATTAGCACACGTCGTCTAGTTCACATTCTTCGTGCATATAGCATTTTTAAGGAGAAGGGAAAGGCACTCCAAGTTTGCATCAATCGTTTTGATGATGAGACTAAGCAATCATTCATGGAACTTTATGACAAGGTAGATGCTACTTTCAATATACCTGTTGACGAATCAGAACAAGGTTGATATAATAAGGGGAGATAAATCTCCCCTATGATTAACGCATGGAGTTTAGCAGCATCCATACTCAACGGAACATTTGACAAGGATTATCCTATTGTGAACAAAAAAGAAACCGAACATTCAGATTATTATTACGATTACAATCGTAATGATCCAAATGCAAAAAATCCTTTTACTGATCCCAAAGATAAAGAGAGGGCAGAAAAAGTTGTAAATGGTGATATTGATTTAGATTATGATTTAGATCGAATCGAAAGAATGGGAGGATTTGAGTGGACACCAGGTTCACCATGGCCACCAGTAGATCCATTAGAAGATTGTAATGGACTTGACTATGAAGTTGATTTGATGACCGATCAGTATACTACCTATGACGATGGGATGTCACTACAAGTAAAAGAAAAACCAATGGCAAAAACAGACCATAATTTTAAGTATCATGAAGATGAAATACTTAAAGACATTCAAGAATATGTTTCAAGAACATATCAAGGACACTATACAGGAACAAAACATGAGTTCCGTAAAGTCCAAACCATCGACTTAATGGCAGCAAGAGATATTGCAACAGGATTCTGCCAAGCAAATATTCTAAAGTATGGTAGTCGTTATGGAAGTAAAAATGGTAAAAATAAAACAGACTTGTTAAAAGTTATACATTATGCTATGCTGTTATTACATTTTGACGGACATTATGGAGAACCATCAATGCCCTCTGGAAACTTTGAACAAATGCCCTAATGATGAAATTACGTGATTCTATGAAACTATCTGACAGCACACTTACAGTTCTTAAGAACTTCGCTGGCATTAATAATTCTATACTTGTAAAACAAGGTAGTAAACTTCGTACAATATCTGTTGCAAAAAATATTTTGGCAGAGGCAGATATCTCAGAGGATTTTCCAAAAGATGTTGCAATTTATGATTTAAATCAATTTTTAAATGGATTGAGTTTACATCAAGATCCCAATTTAGATTTTAGTGCAGATTCGTATTTAACGATTAAGGAAGGTAAAAGAAGAGTAAAATATTTCTTTGCAGATCCACAAGTAATTATTGCACCACCAGAAAAAGAAATATCACTTCCGACTGAGGATGTTTGTTTTCAATTAGAAAGTGTTACCTTAGAAAAACTATTAAAGGCAGCAGCAGTTTATCAACTTCCAGATTTAGCAGCAGTTGGTGAAGCAGGTGTTGTGAAACTTGTTGTTCGTGATAAAAAGAATGATACTTCGAATGAGTTTGCTGTTGTAGTTGGTGAAACAGATAAAGAGTTTACTTTCAACTTTAAGGTTGAGAATATTAAAATTATACCTGGTGCATATGATGTTGTTATCTCATCAAAATTACTTGCTAAATTTACCAATTCAAATTATAATTTAATTTACTACATAGCACTAGAACCAGATTCTACTTTTGAATAATGTTTTTTGATAAAATTAGTTTAGTTACAGGTGGATTTGATCCTATTCATAGTGGACATATTTCATACTTTAAAAGAGCAAAGGATTTATCCAATTATCTGATAGTTGGACTTAATACTGAAGAATGGTTGACTCGAAAAAAAGGTCAGTATTTTCAATCTTGGAAAGAACGTGCTGAAATTATTCGACACCTTGATATGGTTGATGCTGTAATATCATGGGATGATTCTGATGATACTGCAAAAGGTGCAATTAGAAAATGTTTAGAGATTTCTAAAAAAGTTATCTTTTGTAATGGTGGAGATAGAGGATCAGATAATACTCCAGAAACCATGGGGTTTGCTAATAATGAAAATGTTTTATTTGAATATGGTATCGGTGGAGATAATAAAATGAATAGTAGTTCATGGATTCTTCATGGATATTTTGAAAGGCAAAAAAAATTGCTAGGTATCTAATGCAGAAAGAAATCTTTTTCACAGAAGAGGAAATGCAAATCATTCGGGTTTGTTTACATAATGCACCGATTCCTTATGACCAAGGAGAAGGTGCAAAAAAACTTAAAGCATTACAAGAAAAAACAGGTCCTCCTATATCAAGGGAAGAACCTGGCATATCTAAAGTAAAGTATGATTTAACACCTTACGGAATATACGACGATGAATAATGTAGGATTAGAAGTTGTCTTCTGGACAATTCTATCAGTTTATCTTTTAGCAAAGTTGGGAGTATTCAAAAAGAAATGAAGTTAACTCAAGAAATTATTGACAAGATCCAAGAGGCAATGCTACACACCAAGAAAGATGGTACTGTCAACTGGAAGGATACTGATGAGATTGAGGTTAATCTAGCAGGAACATTTGCTGCTGATAAATTTATTGTAATTAAGAATAAAACTAAAGACCCTGTTGTGAGTGCTGCACCACATCCTGGATATGACTATGAAAATAAGAAATGGAAGGACTAAGAAAAAGACTTGGAGTTATGTGCTCTGGTAATGGTACTAATTTCCAAAACATAGTTACAAATCAAATATGTAATCATCACGAAGTTGTATTGATGATACATAATAAGAAAAAATGTGGTGCTGCTAAAAGAGCAGATAAATATGGTATTCCTCATTGTTATGTTAGTCATAAAGATGAGGATAAAATGATAAAACTATTTGATGAATGGAATGTAGATCTCATAGTTCTTGCAGGATATATGAGAGTAATCAAAGATCCTGATGCATTTCCTTGTCCGATTATTAATGTGCATCCATCATTATTACCAAAGTATAAAGGATTACACGCTGTAGAACAGGCAATGGAAAATGGGGATAAAATAACAGGATGTACAGTTCATTATGTAAATGAAGAATTGGATGGAGGACAAATAATTAAGCAAGCAAAAGTTCCAATATTTGAAACTGATACTGTAGAAGAATTAACAAAAAGAATACAAAGAGAAGAGTATCGTATTTTACCCGAAGTTATAGATAGTTTACCATGAAAAAATACAAAGTAAGAGTTTACATTAGACTAAGAGAATCAGTATCTGATGCAGCAGGTAATGCTGTGAAGGCAAACTGTAATAAGGTCGCACCTGATATTAAAGTAGAAAAATTAAGAATCAATAAAATTATTGAAATGTTAATTGGAGCAGAGAGTGAAGAGAAAGCAAGAGAGCAATTAGATTTATTAAGTGATAGATTATTTGCGAATATTGTAATTGAAGATTGGGAATATGATCTACTAGAGGTAGGTCCTCACTATCCCGACTCAGCATTTTAATGACAGAATTAAAAAGAACACCATTATATGAATCCGCAATAAAATCAGGAGGGAAAATGGTTCCTTTCTCTGGTTGGGAAATGGCAGTTCAGTTTGAGGGTTTAATTAAAGAACATAAAACTGTTAGAGAATCTTGTGGGATGTTTGATATATCTCATATGGGTTCTTTAAGATTAATTGGAGAGAATGTAAAAGATAAATTACAATACTTAGTTCCTACTGACTTAGATAGATTAACAGTTGGTAAGGCTTGTTATAGTGTATTGATGAATAATGAAGGTGGTATTCGTGATGATTTAATCATCTATGATCGTGGAGATAATGAAGTTGTTCTTGTAATTAATGCTGCGTGTTTAGAATCAGATACTGAATGGATTAGAAGTCAATTAGAACCAGATATTGAAGTTATTGATTATAAAAATAATGGTGTATTTTTAGCAGTTCAAGGAAAAGATGCGATTGATATTTTAGAAAAAAGTTTAGATATTAAGTTTGATTTACCAACACGATTTAGTCATCAGGTAATTAATATTTTTGATGATGAAGCATTTGTTGCTCGTACGGGTTATACTGGAGAAGATGGTGTTGAAATACTGATACCCACAGAATCAGGAATTAAGTTGTGGGATAAATTATTAGAGAATGGTGTTGCACCATGTGGATTAGGTTGTCGTGACACTCTTCGTTTAGAAGCAGGTATGCATCTATATGGAAGTGAAATGGATACAACCACAACTCCTTATGAAGCATCATTAGGGTGGATAGTAAATGCTCAGAAACCTTACATTGGTAAAAGCATTTTAGAGGAACAAAAGAAAAATGGTATTGATAAAAAATTAGTTGCAATCACTCTTACAAAAAGAAATATTGCAAGGCACGATTATCCAGTTGTAGATGGTGATGAAATCATAGGAAAAGTTACAAGTGGAACTTGGTCTCCAAGTTTATCAATACCAATCGCACTAGCATATGTTCCAACTGAGTTATCTAAAGTTGGATCAAAAATATATGTTAAGATTCGTGGAAAATTAGAACAAGCAACAGTCATTAAAAAACCTTTTTACTAATATGTCAGAATTCATTCAAAGACACATAGGACCAACACCAGAAGAACAATCTAAAATGTTAGATGATTTGGGTGTATCAACGATTGATGAACTCATAAGACAAATTGTCCCAGATTCAATTTTACTTCGTGGTGATAGTAAACTTCCAGAGGGATGTAATGAGCAGGAGGCACTTACAGAACTTAAAGAAATCGCAGATAGAAATATTGTCAAGAGAAGTTTAATTGGCCAAGGTTATTATGGAACAATTACACCATCAGTTATTCTTAGAAATGTATTCCAAAATCCCGCATGGTATACATCTTACACACCATATCAGGCAGAGATATCGCAGGGTAGATTAGAGGCATTATTTAACTATCAAACACTAATTACAGAACTCACAGGTCTTCCAATATCAAATGCTTCGTTACTTGATGAAGGAACCGCAGCAGCAGAAGCTATGATACTTGCTTTTGGTGCGAGTCGAAATAAAAATAAATTCTTAGTTGATAGTCAAGTATTTCCACAAACTTTAGCAGTATTAGAAACTAGAGCAAAACCATTAGGAATTGAAGTTATAAAACTTGATTTTGATGATACAATACCTTTAGTTGATTTTGAAAGTTCTTTCGGATTATTTGTACAGTTACCAAATAATCATGGTAAGTTGAGAGATCCAGAATCTTTAATTCGTGTTGCTGATGTTTATAAGTGTGTAAAAATAGTTGCAGTTGATCCAATGGCACAAGTCTTAATGAAACCTGTAGGTGAAATGGGATTTGATATTGCTGTCGGTAGTATGCAAAGATTTGGAGTTCCTATGGGTTATGGAGGACCTCATGCAGCATTTTTTGCAACCACTGACAAATATAAAAGAAAAATACCTGGACGTATTGTAGGTGAATCTGTTGACTCTCAAGGTAATAAAGCATTACGACTAGCATTACAGACAAGAGAACAACATATTCGTAGAGACAAAGCAACATCCAATATATGCACTGCTCAAGCACTCCTCGCAAATATGGCAGGTTTTTATGCTGCTTACCACGGTGCTGATGGTTTATCTGAAATTGCAAGAAGAATATTTTTCTATCGTGAGGTTCTTGTTAAAGCACTCAAAAAAACTGGGACTAAAGTAGATGATGTTGATGGATTTGATACGATACGTATTGAAAGTAATTCTTTTTCACACAAGTCAGTCGATGATAGTTTCAATGTAAGATTTGAAAATAATCATATAATTTTATCAATAGATGAATTGACAACTATTGATGAATTGCAAAAAATACTAGATGCACTATCTGAATTTAAAGTTGATGTAAATGAAATTATAAACTCAATTGATAATGTAAAGTGGAGTGGCATACAAACAAGATCTAAACCGTGGTTACAACAAGAAGTATTTTACAAGTATCGAAGTGAAACTAATATGATGAGATACATTCATGAGTTGGTTTCAAAAGATTTTTCATTAATTGATGGTATGATACCACTTGGTAGTTGCACTATGAAATTAAATGCAGCATCAGAGTTGATGCCAGTAAGTTGGGATGAATTTGCTAATATGCATCCATTTGCACCAGAGGATCAGACTCTTGGATATCAAAGAATTATAGATGATTTAAAAGAGTGGTTGTGTGATATTACAGGATTTGATTCTATATCATTACAACCGAACGCAGGATCTCAAGGTGAGTATGCAGGATTATTAGCAATTAAAGATTATCATTTAAGTCGTGGTGACGAAGCAAGAAAAGTATGTTTGATACCTGAGAGTGCTCATGGAACTAATCCTGCGAGTGCTGTGATGGCAGGTATGGAAATTGTCCCAGTTAAATGTGATGATGATGGTAATATTGATTTGGAAGATTTAGAAAAGAAAGCAATCATGAATACCTTTGAGTTAGCAGCATTGATGATTACATATCCTTCAACTCATGGTGTATTTGAACCAACAATTAAAGATATTTGTAAAATCATACATGAGAATGGTGGTCAGGTATATCTTGATGGTGCGAATCTAAATGCTCAAGTTGGATTAGCAAAACCATGTAATTATGGTGCAGACGTATGTCATATGAATTTGCATAAAACATTCTGTATCCCTCATGGTGGTGGTGGTCCTGGTGTTGGTCCTATTGGTGTTGCAAAACATTTATCACCTTTTATTAATCAAAGAGTGTCAGCAGCAGTTCAAGGTAGTGCAAGCATATTACCAATCAGTTGGATGTATATTCGTATGATGGGTGCTGATGGTTTACGTCAGGCAAGTGAAATATCGTTACTTACTGCAAATTGGTTGGCAATTAAAATTGAACCATATTTTAAAGTATTGTATAAAGGTGAAAATGGTAGGGTTGCACATGAATGTATTTTTGATTGTCGTGGTTTACCAGTATCGGCAGAAGATATTGCAAAAAGATTAATGGATTATGGTTTCCATGCTCCCACTCTCTCATGGCCAGTTTTAAATACCATGATGGTTGAACCGACTGAGAGTGAATCACTTGATGAACTTCAGAGATTTGCTGATGCCATGTACATGATAAAAAGAGAAATATACATGGATGTAAATATTCTTAAAAATTCACCACATACATCAAGAATGGTTACATCAGATGTTTGGGAATATGAATACAGTCGAGAACAGGCAGCATATCCTATGAATCAAAAAAATAAATTTTGGCCAGCAGTATCACGAATTGATAATGTATATGGTGATCGCAACTTAGTGTGTTCATGTTCTGATTATTTTGAAAATACTGGTCAAAAATAAAATATCATGTTATAATGAAATTGATATTATTTTATTATGAACATTTTTGTGACTGATCCAGATCCTCTTGCATCGGCAAGAGTGCTGCCTGACAAACATGTTGTAAAGATGCCACTTGAGACTTGCCAGATGTTGGCAGTTGTCTATTCCAAGTGGTATTTTAATTGGGGAGATAATCTTTTACCAAAAAAAGATGGAACTCCATATAACACTCAAAAGGGTGCCTTTCGTGGACATCCCTGTACTGTCTGGGCAGCAGAGAGTATTGCAAATACTGCTTGGTTAATTCAACATGGTTTTGGATTACTTCAAGAGTATGAAAGTCGATACAATAAAGTCCACTCTTGTCAAACTGCAATGAATGCAGCAGAAAGAGTGTTTGAAGAAAAAACAGGAAGAACAATATTATGCCATAAAGAAGCAACTCCATTCGCATTCGCAGGTCCAGATGTATTTAAATTTGACACAAGCATTGACACTTTTACTGCTTACAAACGTTATATCGCATCCAAACCTTGGACTGCATCTAATTATCTTCGTGACCCATCCAAAAAACCAAATTGGTTATAACCTATGATTAATTTTATTTTTTCAGCATGTCCACCAGTGTATACTTTGCCTGGTACTTGGAACGATCCAGAAAAGATTGCCAAGTGTAATGACACATTAATTCCACACTTTACTTTCAATCCAAATTATACTTTTGGTATATCAATTGCTGTGATTACAATTTTATTAGCAGCATATGGAATCTATAAAGGATTCTTTGCAAATCAAGGATTAGCAGATCCATGGGATGATCATGAAGATTGATACACAAGGAATGTCCTTAGATACAGGTAAGGACACTGGTAAAAGTATAGAAGAACAACGTGCTGCTATACCTGATGTCAAACCGAAACAAATTAATATAATATCTGATTCTTTAAAGAAAGAGTTGAAAGATATTATTAATGAAGTTTTAGATGAGAGAGAACATCAAAAAAAACTTAATGGACCTTACGATTTTTATGACGAAATTGATTTCATCTGATGATCCAAGATACTTTTCACAAACTAGTGAGAAACTTTATGATAGACATCACTATAAGATAGTTTCTGCAACTAAAACTTTTGTTGTAAAATCTTGGCAAGAGGCACAAGAATGGTGGTGGAATAATTGCCATTCTCCAACAATTAAAGGTGCAGTTATCCATGTTGTTGATAAACCAAAGAAAAAAGGTTTTGTTTAATTATGAAGCACGTTCTATTTGATTTAAAACAATGTCTAATTACTCCTCCATTAGATGATGAGGAATATGTTAAGGAGACCTTGATAGAAGCAGCAAAGATTGCTAAACTAGAATTAATAAAGGTTGACACTCATA
>Ga0209348_1001027_pt1 | contig 13955 bp, 14 predicted proteins | sample ETNvirenome_2_30_FD_184065 | JGI IMG/M metagenome (GOLD analysis project Ga0209348, IMG submission 184065) | Marine viral communities from the Pacific Ocean - ETNP_2_30 (SPAdes) (version 2) | ecosystem: Environmental > Aquatic > Marine > Oceanic | place: Pacific Ocean | collected 2013-06-22 | reverse complement strand
TGGTGACTATGTATTTTTTATGGTTAAAATGTATAATTTAAATAAAGTAATAAAACAAGAATCAGAGATTATCGATTATAAATGGATGTTATTGGAGGACATCATGAGACTTGATATGAACGAGATCAACTATTCGTTAAAATTGTTTCGTTTCTTTCTTAAAAAGAACAAAACTATATCAAGTTTTATGCAACAAAAACAAAATCAGATATATATTATAGAACCTTAGTTGAATTTTTCTCAATATTCATATTGACTTTATTAAAATAATCTTTGCCAGCTAACTTTGCAATATTATGAAAAAATGACGGTATATGAGTTCGTTTCAGATCCATGAACAAAACAACTCTTTTACCATTAGGATTTTCAACGGAATGTGTAAATGTATCGTCAAACAATACAATTTCTTTTTCTTTCCAATAATAATCTTCATCGTTAACTTTGATTTTTGCTCCTTCTGGAATATCTATTCCCAAGTGCATTCTCAACAGTCCTCTCCATGGCCCTCTATGTGGAACCAATACTTTACCCTTTTCCATAATTGAGAACATTGCAAGATCTAATGGTAACTTTTTAAGTAATTCTGATGTTTTGGGGCATTTTTTACAATTTTCTTCATTATAATCATCGTAAAATTTAAACATAAATGTTTTCCATTTCTTGTTATCCGAGTTTGCTAATCTGTCTTGTTTATCATCAATCTTGTCAAATTCTGGTATGTTATCGTAGTCTTTCATAATTTCTGCTACTTCTGATTTGATATCGTCAAAATTATCTATTAGAATTTGTGCTTCTGGAATAACATCTTTCCAGTCCAAAAAATTGCCTCTATATTTTTCTGGGATTGAATATGATATACTTCCATTCAACGAATTGATAACAACATTGGAAAGTTTACTATCTGTAGGACCTTCAAATATACTATCATAATTTGAACTATTCCTCCATTTTATAGCAAAAAATACAATAAGCGCAACAACTATAACAAGAATAACTACACCAATAATAATAAATCGTCTCATTTATTATTACCATAAAATATGATACGCATGATAATTTGCAGTTGATGGATTTTTATATGTTAATTTTCCATCTTTATCTGTTATACCTGATGCGCGATTTTTATAATTTTCTCTTCTTTTTGGATCTCCATGATCTTTACTTTTCCATATACCTGTTTTGTCTTTAAAATGTTCCATACTACGAGAACCAAAATGAATCTTTTTACCATCAACAATTACCATTAGTTTTTTATCAGGCCTGCTTGATTTATAATATGTGTATTTTCCAACTTTGACACCTTTTGGCGAAAGAATATTTTGTTTACTCATTTTATAACGTAAAAATTTCAAATTTAGTTTTCTAAAATAGGCCAATAAAGTTCTGTTTTTTCGAATTTACTCTTATCGAAGTCTTCATCGCGTCTCATATACATATTCAATGCAGCTGGGGTTAAATTCTTTTTCCCTTTATTTTTGAAGTATTCTTTGACTTTAGGAATATCTATGTTTTTCTTGTAAATATATTTTGATTCTGGTATAACAACATCAGGAAGAACATCTATGTTCAAATTACTACAAAAATCAACACCTGCATTACAATCAGGACCATCGGGATTTGATAATTGTGTATTACAATCTTTAGTTTTCATATATCTGAGACATTTTGGTGGATTCTTGTATTTGCATAACTTTTCTGGATTGAATTTAGTTTTTTTGTTTTTTATATTTTTCTTATAAATTATATTGTAATCTTTTAAATATTTTTCAATTTCCTTTTTGACAATATTTGCTTCGTAATTTGATTTATATTCTTCTCTTTTAGATCTTTCTATCTTTTCTTCTTTGTAAATAACAATCATCAGCGATATAAATAAGCTACTAATACATGAATATGTTATATCATTACCTTTCTTTATCAGTTCTCCTGAAGCCAATATTTTATCATCTTCTTTAAAATGTCTTATTAAACAATCGTGCTTCGTTCCTATTTCAGGAGTTTTTGTAGTTGGTATAAGTTTAATAGTTTTATCTGATACAATATATTGATACAACACACCGTCTCTTAAATTTTTTTTATCAACAAGTTTAAAACATTTTTGAAATTTATTAACATCTTCACTATCTTCATCAATCATAACAGAACCCTTTTTATATTTAACACATGTTGTTCTTCTCCAATTGGATAACAATTCCTTTGCCGTTACCATTTTAGTATAATATAAAACTTAGTTATATAAAAATGCAGGAGATACTTGAACAGTTAACAAATCATATCAATCAAATTAGATTATTTCATTGGAAAACTACTTCTTACGCAAGACATAAGGCAACAGATGAATATATGGAAACCGTAAACCCGATTATAGATAATATTATTGAATCTCTACAAGGTGGTAGAGAAAAAAGAATATGCGATTCTTTTACTTCAACTTACCAAAATCTTACTGAAGCCAATGTTATGAGTTATCTTAAAAATTACAGGAAATGGTTAGAAATCAATATGCCTGGTCTGTTATATAAATCTGAAAGCGATATTCTTAATCTTAGAGATGAACTTTTAGCTGCACTTAAAAGACTCATATATTTGTTTACATTAAAATGAAATTTACTTAAAACATGTATTCTAATATTTTCATTATATCAGATAGTTCATTAACAATTGATGTTATGGGATTTTTGAAACAAATGGAAAACGAAACCAAACACTCTGTGATTTGGACTGCAGGCGGAGCTGCAGCTCTGATAGTTTTTCTCAAGTGTTTAGGTTTCAATTATGATCAAATTGTGAAGAAATTGGTAGACCTTGATTCACTTACTTCTATCGTCTTTGGTGGGTGTATAGAGATGAATGCATCTAAAGATATAGAAGAAAACTTGGATGAATGGTTCAATTGTATCTTCGATAACAAAAAATTATTTGATAAGAATGTAACATTGAAAGAAATATATAAAATGACGAAATTTTTCCCAAATTTCATAGTTTATGATGACAAGATAACATCTTTAAATCCTATCAGTAACCCAGATTATAAACTCAAAGATTGTGTTATGGCGTCTTTGACAAATTTTGGTTCTCTTGAATACCACATCATAAACGATGTTAAATATACTTCATTTTCTATTTTCGATCCTTATCCGATAGAACAAAATTTTACTCTTAACGACGATTCTACAACTTTGTATATCTCAAATTATTCTATACCAACTTATAAACCATATACATATTTCGAGACTTTACAAAAATATCTACAGGGTATATATTTTGAAAGAATGAAAAAGGTAATTGAGGAAAACAAAGATATAGCATTGGTCAATGGTATTTTGGTGAATACAGATATACAGGAATATGATATGAATAAGAGTTTAGAAAATGGTAAAAAACACGCTATAATGTTCTTGAACAATGAAAATACGAGATCAGAAATGTCAGAAATGATAGAAACAATCAAAAATCAGTCTTAAACAAAAATCAAACAAAATGAAAGATTATATATGTATTATGATGACCGCAAGAGGTTGTGGTCACTGTGCACATTCTCGAGGCAATGGTGTTATGGGCAGTGGACCTCATTTTATGAAACCTAATGTTATTGAAGAATTTCTTTCTATAGGTAGTAATTTTAACTTTCTTAACATTCACTTTGACAGTATGAATGGTAAAAGGTCACTCATACGCGAAATATCTAAATTTTACATTGAGAATGATAATTTGATTGAAGAAATGTGGGTATTAGAAGGAGATAATAATACTCGTTATTTTAGAGTAGAAGCAAATCTCAAAACTAAAAAGCTATCTCAATACGGAAATGATGACATTGGCAAGAATTGGCAAGAGTTTGTTAAATCTAAAATACCATTGAACATTGAGAATTACACTTATTATTATCCCTGTTTTATGATTACAAAAACTGATAACTGGATCAATTCTATTAACAACAATTCAGAATTATATGCGCTCACTAATGCCGGTAAAACCAGAATTCAGGAAGGTAAAGTCTTTTTAGATAAAGATGGTAAGAGTTTCAATGAACGAATGGTAGATCCTAAAGATCTTATCAAAAATGTAATTAGTGGTAAAGAAAAGATTGAACCACATATTAAAGATTCACAACCTAAAACACCAGCCCCAGAACCTAAAACACCAACCCCAGAACCTAAAACACCAGCTCGCAGTAAATTAGAACGTAAAGATGCTACTAATGGTCTGGATAGACTTATAATTAGACAGTATTAAAAATGATTAATTTTTATAAAATAAATTATAAAAATTATGCCTTCGCACGAACAAGTAGAAGAGTTTTTTATGGAGTTTGCTCGAGAAATGAGAGAACAAGGTTACTTTATAATGGACAATTACAAAAATGATTGGCCAAATCTTCTTACAGAAGATCAGATTCGTGATAAGAATGTAGAAGAAGACTATTCTACAGATGAAAATTCTTGTGATGAAGATTAGTCAAAATCTGTAAAATCTGTGTCTGTAGATGTTTCTGGACTATCAAAAATTTTGTATCTATTAGTATTAAACATTTCATCATCTGTTGTATCCATATTATCGAGTTCCGCCATACTCTTTTTAGCGTTCTCTCTAAGTTTCTTCATTCTTTTACGTGTATTTGAAACATATTTATTCATTGTATCAAATTTATCCTCATTGGCAACAATAAGTTTATAAGATGACCATAAGAAAATCGTAGCAGATAAAACAGCTAAAACTATATTGATTCCCAACATAGCTTTTGCTGCGCTAGATCCCATTGCTTCGGAAGGTTTATCTGAAATCTTTGCAAAATAAACCGAGTTAGAAACAGCAACACCTAACATAAAACCTGTAATTAACATAGTAGCGATATTAAAACCACTACCTTTGATATCAATATCAAAAGTATCACGATCCATTTTGAATATTAAAAAAATAATATTCACAGAAGTTTGTTATAATCTAAACAATGTTAAAATTCATCACACCCTTTGGCTGTCGCGACCACTACTGATCTATCACATTCCATTCCTCCTCCATCTCCGCCAGCTCCTCGTCGGTGTATTCACGGTTAATTAAATCGTTAATAGACAGCACCGGCTCGTCGTCGAATTCAAGAATTCTGGCAACAGGAAGCGAATTTTCATCGAATGAAATATCATCCTTATCAAATTCCCAAAGAGGTGCCAATACGTGTAGTAAATCGTATATCATATCATTTATTATAGCCATTATATTTGGTTTTATTAATTCATCTATCTTGTCTCCTTCTTTTAGGTCAGTTACGAATACTTCATATTCCTCTATCCTGTCTATTTTGCTATAATTAGATATTGTCCAATCTTGAACTATTTCAAATATTTCTTTGACGAGTTCAACATATTTTGGTATATCTAATCTTTTTTGTTTTTGTTTAAACAAGGGTTCGATTTTATCAGTGATTAAAAAATAGTCTTCTGCTTCGCTGTAATCTTTAAGTTTGTTAGCTAAATCATAAAATATTTCTTTTACTGTTCTCATGCCATTAGGAGAATAAAAACTATTAAGACATTTAATTATATTATAACAAGACGAACTAATTTTTAAATCAGTAGATGTATGGTTTATATCCGGCCATTCTTTTATTTCACTGAATATAGAGAAAAACAACTTGTCTTCATGTGTTGCATTATCAATCAAATTAAGGTATTTAATTGTTTCATTTGTATATTCTTCACCAGAACTTTCCTCTAATTCGCTAATAATTCTTTTATAATCTTCTATAATATAGGGCTCTAATGGATAAAATTCATACAATTTTAAATTAGCTAATGTTTCTTTTAGATCAGAAATTAAGGAATGGATATCTATTTTATCTTTAAATAAATATTCCATTGATTTTGGGTATATGCCATTTTCACCATACAATATTCCATTTCCTTCTACTTTATCTCTGTTTTGTCTTAGAAAAACCATGATTTTATATTCTAAACCTTCAAATGGTTCATATGGTCCTTTAGCAATCTCTTTAAGTTGACCTTTATCTTCAGATTCATCCTTAAATATAATATGTTCGATCAAGACATTATATACTTTGTCATATACACAATTATTGGCTATAACATCATCTGCTGTAATTTCTGATATACTTGTATTTTGTATTTCCTGTTGTGCTCTTACTTTAACCGGATGAGGAACATCCATACTCATTATCTTGTTTAGCTTTGCTCTCTTTTCATATATAACACTTAATTTTTCTAGATCTTCTATTGTCATATCATTTTCTCTTAATACTTTTCTTATTTCGCCGCGACTCATTATTTGTGGATCTTTACATCTTTGAGTGTTTTCTAATATATCAGCAATTTCTGGATAATTCTCATATAATTTTTCTTTTGTAATTGCTTCTGTATTAGAAACTTCTTCTCTTTCTATCTCTATATATTCAGCTATATCTGATATAAACGCACGATATATGGTTTTATTTGTGCCTCCTTGGCAATGATCTGCGCTTACAATATTTAAATCTTGACCAAATACATTGTTACCGTCAGGTCTGCTAACGACATTTATACCTGCACTTATGGGTATTTCTTTTTCTTTTATGATAGAAAAAACTTTGTGGTTTGATGAGTACATCATCATCATAGCATCACGAGTATTGATGTATATATCTTGCGGTCCTCCAGTTATTTTGAAATAAGGTGAAAGCCAATCTATCTGATTTCCTGTTATATTATATGTCATATCATCATCTAATCCTTCGTTGTCTCGAGTACATTTGTAGGAAAATGATGTAAACGGAACTTTATAAATTCCATTATCTTCTAGAGGATTATATAAATTTCTAATATATGAACGTGATATCGGAAACACAAATTCGGGTTCAGGATCATAATAGTCAGGGAAATCAGGATTTGGATCAGCCATCATACACAATAAAATAGTATCATTATCTAATTCTAAAAATTTTTTGATATCAAGATAATCATCATCATCAATAACATCTTTTCCTTCATAATCGTCATAAATAGGCCATGTTATCCCCATTTGTTTTTGAGAAGGAATTTCCAAAGAATAAAATGGTTCTATATCAAGAAAATCTTCAATCGGATCATTTTCATCAGAAAATTCATATATTGTATGAGGATATAGTGATTGATTTAAGAAAGATTGTTTAATATAATTCTCTTTCTTATTTCCATCCAAATAATCAAGATAATCCATGTCGATAGCATATTTTACATTTTTATAATCATAGAGACCTATTTTTACCGTTTCATCGTATTCATAAGGACTCCTTGAAGAATATTCAATATGATTACTGGATGTGTCTACTTCGAAAATTACATCATAATAACCATACATTAACAATTTCTCTGTCTCTTGAAAGTTTGTTGTAACCAAGTCCTTATAAAATTTGTATACATTTTCTATATTCTTAGGTTTCTTTTCTGTAATCCAAAAATTTTCACAAAATTTACCTTCTTCAGTTTTCCAAAAATCCTTTTTATATTCGTTAAATTTTTCAGATTTTGGTTCACCTCCAACAATACCAATACCAAAATCTTCATTATTTAAAGAATAACCATATTTATGCACTCTGGTTGTATTTTGAATAATAAGACTTAAACTTTTCATTTCTAAATCGACCATTTTATAATAATTAAAAAATATAAAATGTCCGTAATTATAGATTTAGAGGATTTTTCTAAAGAAACACAGTTAAAAATAGATAAAATGCTTACATTTACACCTATTCAACAGAAAAAATTCAATCAAACATTCTCTTTCGAACCATCTGAAACCCCAGTAAAATGTTATTATACAGCAAATAAGAAAGTCCATCTGCCTTACCGTTTTGCATGTTGTCTTATGAATAAAATCTTTAATATGGAAACTTATCCACCTTTATCTGTTAACAAAGATTTAATATTTAAGGGTAAATTACTTCCTCGCCAAGAACAACCGTATCAACAAGCGTTAGAACATCTTAAACGTTATAATACAACCACTATTGCTCTCTATCCTGGTTTTGGTAAAACGTTTTTAGGGTGTATGTTAACTCATAGATTGAATAGGATTACATGTGTTTTAGTTCATCGTGAAAATGTTGGAAAACAATGGGTTAAATCGTATAAATCGTATATACCCGATCTAAAAGATGAAGAGTTATGGTATGTAAACGATAAAGTTAAATTAAATGCTAAAATTATGATATGTATGGCAGGACGAACAGATAAAATACCGATTGAAATGAGAAAATCTGTAGGAACTCTTATTATTGATGAAGCACATTGTTTTTGTTCAGAATCTCGTGTAAAGCCACTTTTATCTTTCTCTCCGCGTTTTACTATCGCCGAGACAGCTACTCCTATTAAGGATAATGGTATGCACAAGATAATTCAATCAATTACTGGAACACATTTTATCCAAAAGATTTCAAATAAACCTTACAAATGCTATATCATTCAAACTAATCTATCATTCGTAACTGAATCTAAAAATACATTTACAGATTTAGTTTCTCAACAATGCGAATCAGATGAACGAAATAGAATAATTCAAAGTATTGTAAAAGATAATCCGAACAAGAAGATTATGATAGCATCGCCAAGAACCAAACATTGTGATACCATTTTCTCTTCAATATCTGAATTGGGAATAACTCCTTCTAAATTATATGGAACAATCAAAAACTATAAAACATCAAATGTTCTTGTAGGCACTACATCTAAGATGGGTGTAGGGTTTGACGAGGCCAATTTTTGTGATGATTATGATGGCAAACCTTCTGATTTACTTATTATAACACAAACTTTCAAATCTTGGCCAATGTTTGAGCAAGTGAGAGGAAGAGGTATGAGAGCAGACAATCCTACAGTAGTATATCTTAATGATAAACATTCAATTACCAGAAGACATATGAGCATCATGCGAAAATGGATAAAGGAGACAAACGGTGAGATTGTTGAACTAAAAATTGATAAGATTAAAGATTTTGTTTTATAAAATGCCCTTAAAAACATGCCCGCCAGGTAAGATTATGAATCCCAATACAGGTAGATGTGTGAACAAGAATAGCTCTATTGGTAAAAAATTGATTAAAACAGTTAATTTTAGTTTACCTCGTCCTAAATCTCCTCGTAAGATATATCCAAAATAATTTTAATATTTGAAATATTAAAATGTCTGATACCTCTGATCCAGAGAGCACAAACTCATTAGAAGATAACGGTTTATTAGACCCCCTTTCAATAGCGCAACGTTTAGCATTATATTCACAAGAAAAAAATATCCCTTTAAAATTTATAAAAATATTAAATGGAAAAATTGTCAATACGTCAAATGCAATGAAAGGAGACGATATTCTAACATTTTATAGGTTATATAAATATTCAATATCTGATACTATCATGATCTATTATTGGAAAAACAAACAAAAAAGTGTTGAAGATTTATCTTCACAAATAATATTATTTTTGAAAACTATAAACGAAACAGAGAAAGTAACGGATTACTTATCATCAGTGATGCCAACTGTTATACGAAAATTTACTAATCGTTGGGAATCGTTATTGGAATTAACCAAAAAAAGATTAGAAAAACTTCAAAATATTAAGAATTTTTTCGACGAAATAGAATTAAAAGAGGAAGTAAAAGAATCTTTGAGAAACAGTTTTAGTGAAGATAATGTTGTTAAGTCTTATAATTATGAATATAAAAAATTCGAATTAACACAAGAAAATGCTAATTACGTTTTCAATGAATTTCGTACAGATGAAAATTTAATATATATCGAGTATATTGATGAAAACAACAAAAGTATGATTAAGATCCATGATACAATAGATAAAGAATTGAATTTAGACATAGAAGATAGGAATACAAATATGCTATATTTCAAATATAAACATCAAGCAGACATTATAGATATAAAACTTAACATCGTCTCTAATAGATTACAGTATTCTTATTACCCCGGAAAAGATGATTCTGAAATGGATATTATCATTAAAACCTTATTTAATGAATTTGATCTTACCGATCAAAAGACATTGTTCACATCAGGTAGTTTTACTATTGATATAAAGAATTTTAAGGAATATAATTTTTACTATTTCATATTTATAGCCATAAAATTATTGAAAGATGAAAATGATTTGGAAAACATTATATATATGAGAGAAACTTTCAATCCAAGATCTTTAAAGAAGCGAACAAAGTATTATTTTAGAGATTTTGAAAATATCAATCATATAGAATATATCATGTCATTCACTATAGATAACATGTTGAGTAACCAATATATTATCAAATATAGAGCAAAAAATAAAGAGAAAAATTTTATCTTGGAAATTGCTTATCTCATAAAAAAATATATGAGTTATTATGAAGATAATTGTACTGTGAATGAAGGAGAATATCTTGCCGATTATTTTGTAAATAAGTTTTATGGAGAGAAATTTGATTATCAAGAACGTTCATATTCCAGAATACCTACAAAAATAGCAAATCTAAGAAATAAATCAAAAATAGATAACTTATTCCCAAGTGGCGGAGAATATACTAAAGGTATGTGTGAATGTAAACTTCAACCGATTATTATAGATAAAGAAGATGTCAAAGATTGGGAAGATTATCAAGATACTGATAGTAAAAAAAGAACAGTTAAACACAAAACCTTGTTATTTCCACCAGAAGGCTCTTCACAGGGACCAAAACAGTATTATGTTTGTCCCACACATCGTTATCCATTTCCCGTTTTGAAACCCAATCTTAGTTCAACATCCAAAAAATATCCATACTTACCATGTTGTAAAATGTTGGAGGATAAAGATGATTATTCCAAAATTTACGAAACCGTTCGATTAGAAGGAAAAGGACCTATAGTATCAATAAAATACTCGGATCTTCAACAAAAACCATTACCATTACCACTTCAAACCTTTTTTAAAACTTTAACAGATAATGAAATCGAAATCAAACCTGTAAAAGTAGAAGTCAATGATAGTTTTATAGGATGTCTGATGGAAGCTACCAAAAATTACGAACCTCCTAAACCTGATAAAATTTACAAAAATCTATATCACAATCATGAAGAACTTAAAAAATATAAACTAAAATACACTGAAAAAGATATTTTAAGGAATTTTAGGCAGAATATCAATACTTTTAAAATCAACTATGTAACATTGAAACAAGAGATGTTTGATTACAGCACAGAAGATATTATTGATTTATTGACTGGTGAAGAATATATTGATAGTATGTTGTTTTTTAGATTTTTTGAATATATGTTCAATGTGAATATATTTGTATTCACTATATCAGATAATCAACCAATCTTGGAGAAACCAAGATATAAAGATTTCCATATAAGAAATATAATAGAAGAACTTCCAGCTGTTTTTATATATAGAGATCCTATTAATATTAAAGGCAGATATAGTCTTATTGGTGGAAAGGAAACACTTTTCAGTTCGAAAAATTTTCAAGAATTCATACAACCTTATTATAAAACAGATATAAATGGTGGAAATGTGATAACTTATGCCAATCCTTATCAAAATATTGTATGGGAGAAAATATTTAAGATGTTTAAAATATTGTCGCAAAAAATAAATGAAGATGGAAAATGTTATCGCATTGATATTCAGATAGAGAAATATGCAGTATCAGTATATGTTCCTCCATCTGCTCCTCTTAATGTTATAGAAAGCAAAAAAGTCTATAGATCATCAACCAGAGTAGTAAAAAAATATTTTCCACAAGGAGAAATCGGAAGTCAAGGAATATGGATCAAGATAAACGGATTACGTTCTGTTTTTGTTCCTTGTAATGATTTAAAAGATTCATCTGATATTTGTATATATTATCTGAAAGACAAATTAGAAAGTAAACAAAGTAATGAATATGATATTTATCTTAATCATAGTAAAAATTCCAGAATACTTATAGAAATATTCATTTGGTTATGGAGAGTCTCGCGTTTAGATTTAGACCTATGGTTTGAAAACTATGTTACAAATCAATTGGAACAAGAAGATATAAAACTGTTCGATGACAAAAATTTAAAAACAGATTACATATTACCGAAATATGTTTCAATGTATGAGTGTATAAAATGGTTAAGGGAATTAAATCCCGAGTTTTCTAATGTATTCAAAGAAGATAAAATAAATATCTATTCAGACTTGAGACAAAATTTATTTTTATACATGAAGAAAATTGATTCGTTGACTGATGGTCTTGATAATCAGCCGATTAAGTTCCTGACATCTATCTTGGATAACAAAGATGATTATAAACTTGGCAGAAATGAAATGATATTCGATAATATCGACAGTTTCAAAAATTGGAGAGATAATAAATTTCACAATATCGAAATATTTGATAAATTAATTGATGGAGGTATATATCTTTATCAAAATGATAAAGGTATGTATTTGATTGTCAATACAAGTTGTATTGAAGAAGCTTTACTTATAACCCTATATTGGAATAGAGATAAAAAGATAGTTGACAAAAATCTTTTTACATCCCAATTACTTACCGGTGTAATTAAAAAAGTTGGTTATAAATTATATGATACTAAACTTAATATTGTAAAGGAAGTAAAGAAAGAAAAAAATTTAGATATTGTATTTTACAATACCAGTCTCTACTCAACTTTTATAAAAATAATTTAGATATATAAAATGGATAATACACATATAGTGATTGTGATAATAGTTCTTAGTATATTTTCTCTTGCCGGACTAATATGTGGAATAATAATTCACGAGGAGGCACCTAAATATGTTAAACAACGAAGTGCCGTTAAAAATTCACTGGTAGTTATAATAGTTAGTATCGTTTTTATAGTATTGTTTAATGCAATTTATTTTAGTTGGCATGCTTTACATAATCATAAAGTTCGCTTGCCTAATAAAAGCACTAAAATGAAATGAAATCTGATGTAAATGTATTAAAATGTAAATATTGAATACATAATATGATAATTGAAAGTATTGATATTCCCGATATCAATAATATTGCTATTTTTCTAACAGTTAAATGATTATAAGATCGTTTTGACTTTCCATTTTGTTGCATTTTCTTTAATATTTACATTAGGAAAATATTCTTTTGTATAGACACCATTGACCATATCACGTTGATTATGAATGAATAATATCGATTGTTTGACAAATCCATGCATGATTTTCCATGTATCTTCAATTTTATCGTCATCAAAAATTTCAACATCGTTTCCTTTTTCATCTTTATATTTGGCGCTCAGAAGATTTTTGAAAGATGATACATGGTCTAGATTTAGACCACCGGTTAACGATTTGTCATCTCCATCTACCAAACTATCGATTCCTTTGTCTCCTGCCATACTAAACAAATTCAGACCAATTTCTTTGAAATAATCTAAGTCTTTATCAAGAATTTTATCCCAATAATCATAAGTTTTACGAATAAATCTCTCTAATAAAAATTTTCCTTCTAACCTCGTGATGAATATCTTTACAAGATTAAACATAGTAGGTGTTATTGTAGATACACCTTGTTCTGATCCTTCTTCTACCATTTCATGACAAATATCAACAAGGGTTAGAAAATTTCTTTTGAATCGTTCTTCGGTCGGTAAAGACATTTAAACTGAAAATCTTTTAAACTGTTGTTATAAAAAGTCACCATGAGTTACACTAAGTTTGTTAAAGACATGATATCGCGTTCTAAAGGTCCGCTCCCAGATAATGCCTCATATGAATATGAAGCAAGGTTTCTAAATTTTGATAAAGATTCTTTTCAAAATCTTAAATCGAAACTTATCATGATGAGCAACAACCCAGCGAAACAAGATTGGAAACCTTTAGTTAAAACAGAAACCCATGACTTCATCATTTCTGGAAGAAGATATACGAGTATAGAGGGTTCAGATAATCTTAAAGTCATGGACAAAATTGGACTTATGTTTCATAGAAAAAATAATATAAAATTTG
>Ga0209348_1001026_pt1 | contig 13960 bp, 17 predicted proteins | sample ETNvirenome_2_30_FD_184065 | JGI IMG/M metagenome (GOLD analysis project Ga0209348, IMG submission 184065) | Marine viral communities from the Pacific Ocean - ETNP_2_30 (SPAdes) (version 2) | ecosystem: Environmental > Aquatic > Marine > Oceanic | place: Pacific Ocean | collected 2013-06-22 | reverse complement strand
CTGGATGGCAGAAGCTGGTGGATTTTTTGTTTATGATGGAACAGTAAAAACATTACCTTGCTCTGTTGAAGACTTTGTTTTTACCACAAAGAATGGAAATAATTTAGGTGTTAATTATCAAAATGGAGAATCTGTTTATGCAGGTTTAAATACACTTTATGAAGAATTATGTTGGTATTACCCTAAGAGTGGATCTAATTTTAATGACAGATATGTTTGTTTTAATTACCAAGATGGGACTTGGGTAACTGGTTCTTTATCAAGAACAACTTGGGCTGATGCTAATTTATATGATCATCCTTATGCAACAGAATTTACCTCAACTGGTTTACCTACATTTCCAGTAATACAAGGTGTCACTAATATAAATGGTTCAACAAAATATTATGCACATGAAGTGGGAGTAGATAATGTAGATTCAACTGGTGCTAAAACAGCTATACCTGCATTTATTGAGTCTGGTGATTTTAGTCTAAGTGTTGAAGGTGAAGGACAGATGTTTATTAGTATGAGAAGATTTATACCAGATTTTAAAACTATTCAAGGTGATGCTCAAGTAACAATTTTATTGAGAGATTTTCCTGCAGATAGTGAAACTTCTTCACCTTTAGGTCCTTTTACAGTAACATCATCTACAAGAAAAGTAGATACAAGAGCTAGAGCAAGGTTTGCAAGTTTAAAAATAGCAAATACTTCTACAGAACAAAACTGGAGATTTGGAACATTTAGAGCTGACGTACAACCTGATGGAATGAGATAATGGCTAGAGTAGATATTGTTATACCTGAACCAACACCAATATACACCGAGGAGAATCAAAGACAAGTAACTCAATCTTTAAGAACAATGCAAGATAAATTAAATACATCTTATCAACAAGAATTAAAAAATGAATCTGACACTTTTAACTTTTTTCTATCATGACAATACAATATAAAAATGCGGGTATAGATTTATCTACAACTGGAACAACCTCAGTTTTAACATCTCCAGCAGGAGCAAGATGTTTAGTGAAACAAATTCAAGTAGATAATTCTTCTAGTAGTCCCGTAAATTTATCAGTACAAGTTACAGATAGTTCAGCATCATCTACTTTTGCAATACATAGGAAAGCAATACCCGCAAATACTGTTGAAAATATAATATCACAAACTTTAGTTTTAGAAGAAAGTGATATCTTAAAAATGACAGCAGGCACGGCTAATGAAATACAAGGAATTATAAGCTATGCGCAAATAGATAGATCACAAGAAAATGGCTAAAAAAGAAATACTTTTTAGTGAATCGATTATTACAGATAGATTAGTAGATAATAATCTAAATGATGAACTTATAGAAATTTTAAAGCATCATGAAAAACAAAATAACAATATTACTAAAAGTAATATTGGTGGTTTTCAAACACCCCTAATAAAAAATAAAAAAATTGAAAATATTTTTTTGTTAAAAAGTTTTGAAGTTTTATCTAAATTTTATGATTTAAAAAATACTAAATTAATTATGGAGGGTTTATGGATTAATAGAAATTACAAAAATAATATTAATATACCACATATACACCCACATTGTGTTTTTTCAGGAATTTATTATATTAAAACTCCCAGAGAGGGTGGCGTTCTTAAATTTTTAAGAAACGATAAGTCTGTAGAATCTTTACCTAGTCATCCAATACAAGATACTGATTTTTTTTCTTCTTATGATGTTCAACCTAAAGACAATGGTTTTATTTTGTTTCCATCTTATATGTCCCATATGGTTTTAAGTCATAGTGAAAATGAAAGTAGAATTTCTTTATCATTTAATGTATTAATTAAACATAATGGCTAAAAGAAAATTTGTAAATTTTGTCCCTAGACCAAAACCTCGTAAACGTCCTCGAAGACATAAAAAACGATTATCAAAAAATGAAAAAAGAAGTTTCAAAAAATACAATCGTCAGGGTCGTTAATGATTTTACAAAACTTAAATGACATAATTAAAAACCATGAAATAAATTTATCTGAGGATAATATTTTAGAATTATTAAAAATTCAAAAAAGATGGCCATTAAAATATCCTTGGGGACAAAACACAATACAGATAATCAGTAATGTCGGTTCATGTGAGTCTTTCTTTTTTTTCAATGCAGACGGATATATTGACTATCAAAAATGGTTGAAATTTTATAATTTGGGTTACACCACTATTTTATCAAACATCTTAGATTTAACAGATGAATTAAGAGATCTAAATAAAAAATTAACAGAAGCTAGTGGATTGAATTTTGTAGGCAATTTTTATTTTTCTAAACCTGGACAAACTCCAAGTTTTTCAAAACACCATCATGATTATAATGTAATAGTCAAACAAATCTATGGTGAAACAGAATGGATTATTGATGAAAAAGTATTTTTTTTACAAGCTAATGATACTTGCATTATTCCAAAAAATAGATATCATCAGGTAATAAGTAAACAAAATAAAAAATTATCTTTAACATTGAACTTAACATGAGTGATATACCAAAAATACCTGCAGAAGCAAAAGAAATTATAAAGAATAAAAGAACAGGAAAAATTTATGAATCTAAAGCAGCTTTTGATGCTGATGTTGCTGACCCCAATACTGATACTACTAATGATGATTTTAGACAAGATTTAGAAATTAAAGTTACTAGAGCCGGTGCTATGGGTGCTTTTACAAAGAAATAATGATAACAATTGTAGAAGATTTTTATTCTCCAGAAGATTTAGGGATTATGAGTCTTTACTTTATGAACACACCTTTTCTTGAAAGTTATCATTCAAAAGAGTGGCAAGTATCTAACAGATTACAAGCTTACCCCGTGCACGAGTCTGCACAAATTCCTAAATCTGATGATCCTAGAAGTGCTTATCAAATTTTCAAAAGAACATTAGAAAATAAAACTAATTTAAAACCTTTGTATATAAAAACTTTGTTAAGAAAAATAAAACTTAGTGAACTTAAAGAATCAGCTGTATTTAAAAATGATAGACCACATATGGACGATGAAACATTTAATTATGCTGGGTTGGTTTATTTTAATTCTAACTCAATTAAAGATGGTACTAAGTTATATTCTGATGAAAGAGATTTTGAGCCAACATTAATTGTAGGTGCAAGAGTAAATAGGTTGGTTTTGTATAATACTCAACAACCACATAGCACTCCTATGGATCAGCATGTAGAAGAACGATGGGTACAGCCTGTTTTTTTAATAACTGAAAAACAAACTTTAGATAAATATAATTCATACATTAACAAAGATTTAAAATGAAACCGAGAGGTGCAACAGAATTACAGCATGAATTATTAGAAAAATATGTTCACAAAGATTTGTTAAGTAAATTTCAAATTTGCACATCAATACCAGGAAAAGTACCACTTGATCCTAACAAAATAAATATTCTTTGGCAAAAAAATTCTTATGACCAACCTAATCTACAAAATTTTTTTTCTAACAAAGATAGGCATCATGAGTATGATTGGTATGTTTTTAATAGTCATTGGAACTATGAAAAATTTAGATATTTTTTTAACATTCCTACTGAAAAATGTGTAGTAATTAAAAATGGAGCAGATCATTTTCCAAAAAGAAAAATTTATAAAAAGGGTGATCCGATAAGAATAATACATCATTGCACGCCTTGGAGAGGTCTTAATGTTTTATTACTGGCAATGCAATTATTAAAAAATAAAAATATAACTTTAGATGTTTATAGTTCTTGCCATGTATATGGAAATGAATTTGCAAATAGAGTAGAGCCAGATTTTAAAGATTTATATGAACAAGCTAAAGAATTACCAAACGTAAATTATATTGGTTTTAAACCTAATGAATATGTTCTAGAGCATATGTCGGATTATGATTTATTTGTTTATCCTTCAATATTTGAAGAGACCTTTTGTGCATCAGCTTTGGAAGCTTTGGCTTGTGGTTTACATGTTATAACTACAAATTTTGGTGCACTACCAGAAACTTGTTCTGAATGGCCTGTATACGTAAATTATACTCTAGATCGTGAGTTGATGGCAGCTTCATTTGCTCAAGCAATTGATGTAACAGCGGATTATCTACATACTAATGTAATTCAAAAACATCTTGATAATCAACAAGAGTTCTATAAAAATTTTTATAGTTGGGAGAAAAAAGGTGAGGAGTGGACTAGATTTTTACAAGGGGCTTTGCATGTCAAAAATATTTAAAAATTTTAACGAAGTTGTTTTGGATTTTAATAATTTATTTAAATTACTTTCTAAGGGAGATTATGTCACCAAAGTTTATCAAAGGCAGAATAATGCATTCTACAATCACTTTAAAATCGAAAACGTACACAAAGATAAATTTTTTTGGGGTTTAATAAATGCCATGTGTAATGGTATAAATGTTAAAAATGCAAACTTAGACGCACATATATTTACCAGTTTTTTATCTGGTATAGGAGGGGTTGCGCATACTGACAATTATGAACATGTTTTATTATATAACTTATATGGCGAAACAATTTACATAGTTGAGGATACTAAATATATTGTAACTCCCAAAGATTTATTACACATAGAAGGCGGTGAAATTCATCAAGCAATAAGTTTAACTCCGAGAATTACTTTATCTCTTGCTATAAAAGGAAATTAATTATGTCACAAAATAAATATGTAAATGAAGATACTTATCAAACTTTAACAGAATTAAAAGTGGAGGTTCAATCTGATTATGAAAGCGCAGTTAAGCCTTTATGGAAACCAAATAAAGATGAATTTTTAAAATATCAAATATTTGTTGGAACACCAGTCCATAGCGATGTATCAATTCATTATACACAAGCCTTAATAGAATTCCAAAAAGAATGTTTTTTAAAAAAAATGAAAGTATCATTTCATTTAATTAAATCATCTCTAGTTACTCAAGGGCGTAACTTATGTGTATCAGGATTCTTAGAATCAAAAGCAACACATTTATTGTTTATTGACTCTGATATTTATTTTCAAGGTAAATCTATTTTTTCTATGATTAGAGCTGATAAGGATATAATATCTGTTCCTTATCCATTAAAAACTTTAATGTGGGATAAAGCATACAGAAAAATACAAGAGGGTAAAATCAAACATCCCGATGATATTAGAAGAGCCCTACATACATATCCTATGAAAGTGCCAGACGTAAATAATATAAACCTTGATAAGGGAGTTATGGAGGTTACCGACTCACCAACTGGATGCATGTTAATAAAAAGAGAAGTGATTGAAAAAATGATTGAAAAATATCCAGAAAAAGAGATTAGACAAAAGACAGTAATAAATGGTCAATACATAGATAAACCACATATGTGGAATTTTTTTGATACACATTTTGATCCAAAAACAAAAACATTTAATGGAGAAGATTTTGCATTTTGCCAATTATGGAGAAATATTGGTGGCAAATGTCATGCTTACATTAATGATTCAATAGTTCATGTAGGGGAGCATCAATACCAAGGTAAGTTTTACGATGAGTTGATAGCACGTAAATAAAATGGTAATATATGCTATTATTAGGGAAATAGTATATGGATCCATTTACAATAGCTTTGGCCACATTTGGGGTACAAAAACTTAGAGGAAAATCAACACGAACTGCATTAAAGGATGCAGCACTTTTAGGAGGTGCATCTTTTGGTATTGGTCAACTTGCACAAGCTGGGGCTTTGGGATCACAAGCAGAAGCTGGTCAGGGTTTTCTAGGTAAGATAGGTCAAGGTAAAGCCTTTAGCTCTATTCCTGGTTTAGGTGATAGTGAAATACTTGCAAAAATAAAAGGACAAAAAGGTGATAAAGATTTATATAAAACATTTTTAGATGCTGCTAAAGATAAAGGATTAGATACTGCAGAGGGTAAAGAATTATTAAAAGCTGCTAATGAATATAAACCTGGTGGAATAGCTGGCATGTCTACTATTGGTAAAGTCGCAAGTGCTGCTGCTTTGACACCATTATTAATGGGTGAAGAGGAACCAGTTAAACCATTGTTTGATGAGGATGATTATAAACAAGCTTACAAAGAACAATCAGAAAAATTAAAAGGCGCATTTGAACCGGTAAAAATGACAAAGCCTACAATTGCTGAAGTATCTCCTCGAATGTTTTATGCAAATCAAGGAGGTCTTGCGACTGCATTACCAAAGTATAATGAGGGTGGTGTAAATTATCTACCATCAAAAATAGACCATGATGAAAACGATGTTAATAATTATGTTAGAGCCTCTGGTTATGTTGAAGATGGTGCAGGTGTGGGTAATAAGGATGAAGACACTATGTTAGCACAACTTGCTGATGGTGAATTTGTATCAAGAGCAGATGCTGTTTTGGGAGCTGGTATTTTATCGGGTGCAGACCCAAAAAGTTTTAAGGGAATGAGAAAAGCAGGAGCTGATTTTTTTTATAATCAACAAAAACAATTTAAAAGAATTTATGATTTAGTCGATGGAAGCAAAGAAAATAAAAATTAAAAAAGAAATAGATGTATTAGAAATCTATCCTCAAACTCTGGATACCTATTGGGATCTATGTGAATTTATGTTGAGAGAGGGTTTAAAATATGATGGAGATCCTATGAGTATCATTGACTTAAAAAAATTATTAAAAGAGGGCTCTATGCAACTTCATCTTATGTTTGGTTCAGATGATGGAGAGGGTTATAAAGCATTTGGTGTTTGTGTAACAAGAATTGTTGCTTTACCAAATTTTAAACAATGTGAAGTTATATTATTAAAAGGTGAAAAAAGAAAATTATGGCAAGATAAACTTGCAAATAAAATAGAATCCCTTGCTAAAGAAACAAAATGTAAGAGAATTGCAGTACATGCAAGACCTGGATGGCAACCTTTTTTAAAAACAAAAGGTTGGGATGTTAAAAGATATTTATATACTAAGGAGATAAATTAATGAGTTTTATATTTGGAGGCGGAGGAGGTGCTAGCGATCAAACGACCGGTAGTTCTGTTGTAACGCAAAGAGAAGCACCTGGAGTAGAGGCAAGAAAATTAAGTCTTTACGATCAAGCTGCAAAGTTAGCTGCAAGCCCTGTCAATCTACCTACAATTCAAGTTGCAGGTTTAAGTCCCGCAGAACAACAAGCCATTGCTGCAGCACGACAAGGTGGGGTTGGTGCAGGTACTGTAACTTCTGGAATACAAGCGATACAAGCTGGTTTACAAGCTCCTGACATTCAACAATTTTTTAATCCTTTTCAATCATATGTTACAGACGAAATAGCTAGAAGAGGTCAAATGCAAATGAATCAAGTAGCTGCACAAGCTGTAGGATCAGGTGCATTTGGTGGAGGCCGAGAAGGTGTCCAAAGAGCAGAACTACAAAGAGGAATTTTATCACAAATAGGACAAGCACAAGCACAAGGATTTCAAACTGCTTTAGGTGCTGCACAAAGACAAAGAGCTACACAATTAGCAGGAGGTATGAATTTAGCCTCAGTAGGTGCTCAGCAACAAGCTATGTCTATGGCAGATATACAAGCACAATTAAGAGCAGGTGCTTTACAAAGAGGTGTAGGGCAAGCACAATTAGATGCTCAAAGACAAACTGCATTACAAAGAGCTTATGAACCATTCCAAAGAATTGAATTTTTAAAAGGTATCATGACAAATTTACCAACAACACAAAGTACGATTACAGCATCCACAGCTCCAGGTGCTAACCCATTAGGTCAAGCATTAGGTGCAGGTCTTGGTGCTTATTCTGCTTATAACATGTTCCAACCGAGGTAATATGGATTTAGTATTAACAAGAAAAATGTTTCGAGATAGATATTTTGAAATACATAAGCCTAAACAATTCAATAAAGGTGGAATTGCAAATATTCAACACTTTCAAACAGGTGGATTATCATCTAGAGAAAAAGCTATTTTAGCTGCAACCTTTGCAGCCCCCTTACTAACATCTACACAAAGAAAAGGTGAAGGTATGTTATCAGGTGTGTTAAGAGCTGTGGGTGAGGGTACTGCAAAATTACCAACAACTTTGATTGCACTAGAAGAGGCACAAGATAAAGAAGAAACTGAAACTTTAAGAGCTGCAACTGCATCTGAAAAAAAAGAACTTGGCTATAACCCGAAAGATAGACTGATTGTAAAAACAAAAGGTGGCAATGTTACTGGAATTGCTGACAAACCAACATTTGGAGAAAGAGAAAAAGCGGCAGATAGAGCAGCAACTCTTAAACAAGCAGATAAAATTTTATTAGGTGTTAAACAAATAGGTTCTGGGCCAATAGAAGGTAGAATAGCAAAAGCTACCGCAGCATTAAATATGAATCCTAAAGCTGCAGCATTTAATGTTACCATTGAGGAATTTAAAAAAAGTGCAATTAAGGCACTAAGGGGTGCACAAGTTGGTCCTCTTGAAGAAGCAAGCTTTAATGCATTATTACCTACTATTACAGATGTCGAAGATGTAATTGTTGCAAAAGTAAATACAATGAAAGAAAAATTAGCAGAAATAGACGGACGATTAGATGCATCAGGTGTTGTAAGTGATCCAGATAATTTAGAATATTATAAGGATAGTTTTAGTAAATTTGGAATATCTACTAATCCAGAATCATTAACATATGATCCTTCAGCAGATCTTTATGTGTTTGAAAATGGAAAATTAAAAAAGAAATAAAATGGGTAGAATTAACGTACAAGGTTTAGGTGTTGTAGAAATAGAGGGTGATGCTCCTACAGAAAAAGAGAGTGAACAAATTGGTAAAGCTCTTAAAACATTAATGAATGAACAAGTAGGTGATGTAGTGGCAGATAAACAAGCTACAGAATATGCTGATGGTCCAAACTTTGGAAGAATAGCAACAGAGGTAGCAGGTTCTATTTTAGGATCTATTGCAACTGGTGGATTTACACTTCCTAAGATTGCTGCTAATGTTGGCATGAGAAGTTTACCATTTCTTAAAGCATTAGCGAAAGCATCTGCGGGATCTGCAGCAGGAGGTGGAGCTGGAGCCTTAGTTTCTGAAACTTTTGATCCAAGTGAGAATGTTGCAAAAGAAATTGCTAGAGCAGCTGGAGAAGGAGCATTAGGGGAAGCAATTGGTGCACCCTTAGCTATAAAAGCTGCACCAATAATACAAAAGATACTTGGTAAACCTAGAAACTTTGCTGAGGAATTGACTGGTGCACGATTAGCAGAAGATCAATTAAAAAATAAATCTTATGAAATACTTTATGGTGAAAAAGTTGCTAGAACTTTAAAAGGTCTTTCGATTGAGGATCAAAATAAAATCCTTAAAGACTTAACTCCAAGTGATGATAAAATTTTAGAGTATATGAAAAAGAAAGGTATTAAAAGAGATGAATTTACCACTTTGAAAAATTCTGCAATAGAATCACAAAAAGGTTTAACTCCTGCATTTAAGACCAATGATCAATTTATGAATATTATGGAAACCATAATGTCAAAATCAATTTTAGGTGGTGGTCAATTTGCAACAAGATATAGAGGCTTAAAAACGATTGGTGATAGAGTGGCTAGTGATGTTGTTAATGAAATGACAGAGGGGAGCTTAGCAGGAAATAAATCAGAATTAGGTAGTTTATTTTTTAGAACATTTACTGATGGTGCACAATTATTTAAAAAGGCATCTGATGATATGTTTCAAAGAGTAGATGATTTATTAGGTAAAAATACTCGAACTCCTGCACTATCTATATTCAATAAAGTTGGCACTTCAAATAGCTTATCTGCTACAGTTGCTGAGATAAACGAAAATATAGCAAGAGGTATAGGAGGTGGTACAGATAATATTAACTATGGTATTTTTCAAAAATTAAGTAAAGATTTAGATGATGTAGGTGAAGCATTTGAAGGTAAATTTTCTTATGTAGATTTAGCAGCTAAAAGAGCTAGTCTTGCAGCGCATAAACAATTACTTATTGCAAAAGAAGCATTTAACGCAATTGCGCCAGTAGACAAAACTTTAAAAGTAATGGATGACATGTTATCACCACAAGCTTTAAGAGAAGCTGGTTTAAACCCAAAAGCTGCAGACGCATTAGAAGAAGCAAGACAATTTTACAAAGATGGTAAAGATGTTTTTGAAAGAGGCACAGTGACTGCCTTGTTAAATAAGGGTGCAAAAGAAACTGCAGATTTAGGTTCAATATTTCAAAATATTACAAAGGGTAACAAGATAGATTTACTTACAAGAGTTTTAGATGATATAGAAGCTCTTCCAAGAGTAACAAAAAATAATAAAGATATTTATGGCACAGCTGTTACTGCAGGACAAGTTGCAGATTTAAAAAATTCTTTAAGGGGTCATTTTCTAAGTAACATGTTAGCAGATGCTTTTGAAGAAAATGTTCAATTTGGTGGATTTTACAAAGTCGATAAATTTATGAGAGCATTAGACAATAATGCAGAAACTTTAAAAAAATTGTATCCAGATGTTGCAGATAGAATAAAACTTGAAGAACTACAAACTACATTAGGTTTTGCACAAGGTAAAATATCGGATATCAGTGGTATACCAGGTGGTGTGCTTATTCAATTAAAACAAGCTGGAGCTGCAGGACAATTACTTCAATTTGGTGGTGGATTGTTTGCAGGAGGATTAGCTATAACCGGTAATATAGCACCTGCTTTAGGAGTTATCATAGCACCAAAATATATTGGTAAAGCGATGTTAGATCCTAAATTTCAAAATCTTGCATTTAAATCTAGTGTCCAAGCTGTGATAGAAAAAGAAAATACTCCTAGAAAAATGCAATCTGTTTACAATCAAATGCTTGGTCGATTAGTGGCACTTGGTGTGATACCAGAAGCGGAAGCTGCAGAAGTTAAAAATGGAATACAAGAATACTTAAATGAAGCAGATCAACAAATGATTAATTCAAGAGTACCATTACCTAATGTTCCACAAAGCAATTTCCCAGTCATTAATCAAGGTGGTGCTGCAACACCTACTGGTTCTAATCCTGAATTAGCGCAAGCTCTCAATTTATTTAACAAAGGGGGAATTGCAAATGCCACGAAAGTCAACAAATAAAGATTCATTAGCTCATCAAAGAATTGATGACCATGAAAAACTTTGCTTAATTATGCAAAGAGAAACTAACAAAAAAATTAAAGATCTACATGAAGATATTCATAGATTAGAAAAAATAATGATATCAAGCTCAGCTTTTATAATAACAACTTTAATAGGAATTGTTGTTGCTCTTATTTTAAAATTAAACTAAAAGACCTTGTGCGTCTTATTAGAGAAAATAACTCATTTAGAATAACAGACTTAAAAAGAGAGTCTAAATACAACTATCAAAAGTATACAAGGGACAACGATCTCGGCTCACGGCACTATAATGTGGGTAACAAAAAATTACCAAGTGTTACAACCATTTTATCAGCTACACAATCAGATGATAAGAAAGCAGGGTTAGATGCATGGCGAGAAAGAGTGGGATACCAAGAAGCAGCCAGAATCACGTCTCAGGCGGCTCTGAGAGGCACGGAGATGCATTATGTACTAGAAAACTACATAGATGGTCGTGGATACCTTAACCTATCTCCTGAGGGCTCTCAGCCCCGATTAATGGCACATGAAATAATACAGAATTTAGATAAATTAAAGGTAGTTTATGGAAATGAAGTAAGTCTAGCTTATGAGGATTTATGGGCTGGTGCAACTGACGTAGTAGGTCTTTATGATGAGCAACCTACAATTGTAGACTTTAAACAAAGTAATAAAATTAAAAGAGAAGAATATGTTGAAGATTATTTTTATCAGATAGCTGCATATTCATTAGCACATAAAAAACAATATGGTCCTATTACACAAGGCCTCATATGTGTTTGCACTAAAGATATAATTTATCAAGAGTTTAAAATGAATGAAGAAAAATTAAAAGAATATGAAAATAAATGGATGGAAAGAGTAACTAAATACCATCAAACTAAAGCCACTTCTGAACCTGCTCCCCAAGAGTCTTAGCAGATAATTCTATTTTATTTTCTAAAGAATTTAAAACCATTTCATCAATAGTATCTCTAGCTATAATATCTATAATTGTGACTTGACCAGTTTGACCATGCCTATGAGCACGATCTTCGCTTTGCCAACGGACTTCCAAATTATAAGAATTGCTAAAATATATAACATGCCTAGCAGCAGTAAGGGTAAGACCATAACCACCAACGGTAGGATTACCAACGATGAAGCGACATCCGTCATTATTCTGAAAACTTTCAACAGCTTTGTTACGAACTTCAACAGAATCTTTTCCGTATATTGAAACCACTGAGTCTGCGCCATAAGTCTCCCTTAATTTTTTCTTAATCATTTCTATATTGTGTACGTAATTTGCCCATATTATACACTTGTCATCAGTCTCCTCCAATATATTCATGAGTTCGTTTAATTTAGGGTTAGTCTTAAACTCTACAATTTTGTCATCATTCGTTTTAACAAATCCGTTGGTAACTTGTTGTAGTTTGAGTAATTCTGTCAATTTATTATTAAAAGAAACTTTTTCGTCTTGTATCTTTGCCATCGCTAATATTTTTAATTCTTGGTAAGCTTTGTTTTGTTCTGGTGATAAATCTACATGCCTTTGTATATACATTTTATCGGGTATATCTAAGCACTCTTTTTTTCTGACCCTATAAGAAAAATTTTTAAGTTTATACTCAAGTTCATCTAAATTAACATAATGTTTAGGTATCTGTATTTTGTATCCACCTTTTTCAATACTATACATGACTGCATATCTTGATTTGAAAACTGTAAAATTATCGTATCCTAATAATTTTTTGTCTAGAAAAGCACATTGAGAAAATAAATCTAAAGGAGATTTAGTTACTGGTGACCCAGTAAGAATTCTTTTATATCTTGCTAATTGTCCAAGTTTTACTATTGTTTTTGTTCTTGATGCTTTTAAATTTTTAATGGTCGTGCTTTCATCAACTATAATCATACTTCTCATACCATGTTTTAATAGTTTGTATTCAAACCACTTTTTGCCTGAAGCATGGGATAATGCTTCTACATTCATTAATATAAAAGTTAATTTCTTAGGATCTATTCTAAATTTTTTATCTTTAGTAACTTTCCAAATATAGACATTAGTTTCTTCTGGACAATGTAATTTAATTTCATTTAACCAATTTCTATAAACAGAATTAGGAGCTATTACAAAAACAAAATCAATTCTTTTTTCTTGAAATAAATAAGCTGCGTTATCAATTGCAACTTTTGTCTTACCAGTTCCCATCTCCATAAAATAAGCAAAGTTATAATCTTTGGCTCCCTCTCTTAACGCTTGTCTTTGGTGTTTAAATGGTTCTGTTTTATAATTATACACGATCAATTATTTATTTTATTTGTTTGCAAAGTTCAATTAAATAATATAAGGATTCGCACAAGGAGGTTCTTATGGACTTAGAAGCAGAATCTATTGTAAAAATAGATATGGCAATGTCATCGAACATTACCAACTCTTGCAAAAAGTTATTGGAAACTCAGAAAAAAATAGCAGCGACTGAAGAAGAACTAAAAAAGTTAAAAGATGTTGAAACTACTCTTTCTGAGCAGACAATTCCAAACTTAATGCAACAAGCAGGTGTAGAGTTAATAAAACTTGAAGGCGGAATTTCTGTCGAAGTAAAACCATTCTACTCTGCAAGAATACCATCTTCTAAATTTGAAGAAGCTTTTACATGGTTACGTGACAATGGACATGGAGATTTAATTAAAAATCAGATCTCTTTAGAATTTGGCATGAAACAAGATAATGAAGCTAAATCTCTTATAGAAGAGTTAAAAGCAAAAGGTTTACCAGTTAAGCAGAAGCAAACAGTACACCCAAGTAGTCTAAGAGGATTTGTAAGAGAACAAATTCAAGACTTAGGTAAAGATGTTCCTGCTGAATTGTTTGGAACCTACGTTGCTAATAAAACTAAAATAACCACG
>Ga0209348_1001025_pt1 | contig 13963 bp, 21 predicted proteins | sample ETNvirenome_2_30_FD_184065 | JGI IMG/M metagenome (GOLD analysis project Ga0209348, IMG submission 184065) | Marine viral communities from the Pacific Ocean - ETNP_2_30 (SPAdes) (version 2) | ecosystem: Environmental > Aquatic > Marine > Oceanic | place: Pacific Ocean | collected 2013-06-22 | reverse complement strand
TCGAAAAGCCGGGCGAAATACAGGTAAAATCTCAATATATAATGCGTAAACCGCTGAAAACCAGGGGGCTACGGCAAAATAAAAACGATTTACGTAACTAGTTGACAGTCAAAAAGATAGGTGGCGGCACTATTACTCTCTATTTATAACACTTTTGTATGACAGTAGCTATATATAGTATATAAGTAAGGGGCTATTGTCACTATGCAAATGTAAATACGCTCTTATTTCTGTAAGAATATAACTATAACTAAATAAAAAACACAATGGCTGAAATAACTTCATATCCTACCGCTACACCTAAAAGCGATGACTTTGTATTAGGTGCTCAACTAGCACCAGTAGGTAGTATTGATGCATCACCAACAAAAAAATTCACTGTTGAAAGCTTACAATCAGGGCTTTTCCCTAGTTTGACAGCATATGCAGACAATACTGCTGCTTTAGCTGGAGGACTTGTAGCAGGACAAACATATCAAACAGACGGCACAGGAGCAGCACCACTAAATGTTGCAGGCATCGTCATGATAGTACAGTAATATGGCACAAATAATAACATATCCAGAATTATCTACATTAGCTAACGACGATCTGCTAATAGTAAGTGATGTAAGTGCGCCTAACAAGCCTACTAAAAGTTTAAAGATAGATACTTTAGGTAAACATATAATAGCTGCAAATGATATTGTTACAGCATGTAACAATAGAGGACCAACTATTGGTACAATACCTCAATGGTGCGGTTTGTCTAACCCAAAACTAGATGATTCAGGTTATGGTATAGAACCAATGCGCGTTGAGTACGACTCAAAAAGTAATGTAGTAACTTATCGAGTAGGTCCAATTGGTCTTCTTTCAAACACACTAACTTTTAATGGCGCAGGCTTAACCGCTAACAATCTTACATCTAGAGCTGGAAGAACCTTCTCAGCTCTTGGTGACTCAGTAATTGGTACTAGCTCATCTGATGATTTAACTGTTATAGCTAGTTCTGTTTTTAGAAGTCCTGTTGATTTTGAAATTACAGCTCCTGCTGGTTTTAAAGGTACTGCAACTTTTGCATCAGCCGCAACTTTTGATACTGTAATTAATGATAACACAGGCGGCCCTGGTACAGCTGGTCAAGTATTAAGTTCTACCGGAACAGGTGTTCAGTGGACAAGTGATACTAATACAACTTATGATTTAACAGGTACAGCAACAGGTAACAACTATAAAGTAGTATTAACAGGATCAGATGCAACTGTAGATGATGTTGTATTTTTAGCTGGCACAGGTATTACATTAACTGATCAAGGAAATAACACGGTCAACGTACAAGCAAGTAACAACGGAACTGTGACTGGAACGGGTACTCCTAATACTTTAACTATGTGGAACTCTGCTGGTACTGGTATACAAGACAGTGTTGTATTCCAAAGCGGTAGCGGACAAGTAGGAATAGGTTCGCCTGCATTTACACCGCAAAGAACATTAGATGTTAAAGGTGTTATAAGAGCTACAAACGCTGGTCAAGCTTTTAGGGCAGAGTCAACTAGTGGCAGTGGTCTTGCTACAACAGAGTTTGAAAATGGAAGCGCTGTGTTTAGATTAAGAAATAACACTGGTTCAGATACAGTGAAAATAAAATCTAACGGTAATTCTTTTATTAATGGTGGCAGCCTTGGAATCGGATCTAACAATGGGTCAGCGAGGTTTACTGTTGATCAAGGCGGAAGTATTCCAGCTGCTAAAATAACAAACACTAACACAACAGGTGTTGGGTTGGTTGTTAGAAAAGCTTCAGGTAATACGGGAGATATTCAAACATGGGAGCATACTAATGGTGATATTAAAGCTCTTGTAGATTCTGATGGTAAATTTGGTATTGGGCTAACTAATCCTTTATTTGATGTAGATATTAAAGGTACTGGTTTAAGAACAACTAGATCCACCTCTGCAGATGGTTTTGCTATTGTTGCTTTAAATAGTTTGTCAAATCCTACATCTGCATGTGGTATATACTATACTAACAACGTGGGATCTTTGATTTTAAATGATACAACACAAAACCAAAACGTAAAGATTCAAGCTTTAGGTGATTCATATATTAAAGGTGCTGGAAGTAGAGTTGGTATAGGTGATGATCTTACAGCAGCCAGAACAGGTAGTAAGCTTTTTGTAAAAAATGGTGATATACAAATTGATAGACCCGATAGCGGTACTTTTGGTGGAGGCATAATATTACAAACTCCTGATAAACAAAACAGGTATAAATTAACGATAGATAATAACGGCGCTTTAGTTATATCACAAGTATAAAAAAATAAATTTATGGCAATTACTTACAAGTGGACTATACCTCAAATGGACGCTTTTATCGAAGCAGAAGGTGAAGAAAACGTTATATACACGGTTCACTATACTTACACGGGTACTCAAGAACATGAAGGTGTTATTTACTCTGATACTATTAAGTCTACTCAAAGCTATGAATATAAGCAAGGTGATCCTTTTGTTCCATACGAAGACACAGAGGCTTTTGAGTCTGTAGTAATTGGATGGCTAGAAGCATCATTAGACGTGAAAGCGTTACAAGATTCTATAGCACTTAACATACAATATCAAATCACGCCGACAAATGAAGAGTTGTATTTTACATGGCAATAGTAAAAATCACTAAAACCAAGTGAGTATATAAAATATACCCGGCACGGGATAGTGCAAACCAAATAATAATTAAAACCAAAACCAATGACAATTTATTATCAGACTAACTCGTGGTCTAGTCAACCACAAATATCCGAAGACCAAATTGAAAACTGGAAACATCTCGCTCAAAAGAAAAATTGGCGAATTACCCAACTACCAAATGGTTATTACCAAACAGAATTTAAAAATACAAATGATGTGTGGCAAGATGTAACTAGGCGCGAAACTCTTAAAGGAGCTGAAGCCGCTATAGATGGCAGCATCGAACACTATAATAAAAAGTTGGATTTTATAAAAGGTCCTAAAGTTATAAAAACTTTTGAATAATAATTAAATTAAATTAAATTAAATCATGGCAGACGCTATAGTAAAAGATCTTAACTTTGGAATAGAAGCTAAGAGCAAAGTGTTTGATGGGATAGAAAAACTCACTAAAGCTGTTAGCTCCACTCTTGGAGCTAGCGGCAAATGTGTTATTCTTGAAGATCAAAACGGGAAACCTATTATTACTAAAGACGGTGTAACCGTTGCTGATTCAATATTTTTAATTGATCCAGTAGAAAATATAGGTGCAACCTTAATAAAAGAAGCAGCGCGTAAAACAGTAAATGAAGCTGGAGACGGGACAACAACCGCTACAGTTTTAGCACATGCTATATTAAAAGAAGCGTACAAAACCAACAATGCAGATATAAGATCTATTAAGTCTGAAATATTAAATGGTGTAGATAAAGTTGTAAAAAACTTAAACAAGCAATCAGTACCAGTAAAAGACAAAATAGACGATATAGCCATCATATCAACTAATAATGATAAATCTTTAGGTGAGGTAATAGCTAAAGCATTTAAACAAGTTGGAGACACAGGGTTAGTTGTAATGGAACCATCTACGTTAGGTGATACAAAAGTAGATGTTGTTGAGGGTGTTGAATATAATAAAGGTTTAATGCATCCTAATTTTATAACAAACAAACAAAAAGGTACAGCTGAACTAGAAAAACCTCTAGTACTTATTATAGATTCAAAAGTAGAATCAATAAGACAAATACAGCCTGTGTTAGAGTATGTTATAAAAAACAACAAACCTCTATTAATTATTGGAGAAGTAGAATCAGCAGTTTTGTCTGCTTTAGTAATGAACAAAATGAAGGGCAACATTAAAATAAATGTTTTAGACGCCCCTGCATTTGGTCTTAGACGTAAAGAAATATTAGACGACATTGCTTTATTAACAGGTGCAACGGTAGTAAACGAAGATCTTGGAGATGATCTAAGTACCATAGCAATAGACTACTTAGGTCAGTGTATTAAGGTTGTGACAGAAAAAGATAAATCAATAATAAGAGTTGAAAAAGACAAAGAAGAAGTAAACAAAATTATTGATAGTGTAAAAGAAAAATTAAAAGAAGACAACAAAAGGCATATTGAAGTTGGATTAGAACAAAGACTAGCAAGACTAAGTGCTAAAGTTGCGATTATAAAAGTTGGTGCAAATTCAGATATTGAGTTAAAAGAAAAGCAAGATAGGGTTGAAGATGCTATCTGTGCTACTAAAGCAGCAATAAAAGAAGGTATTGTTCCTGGCGGTGGCATAGCTTTGCTAAACGCTTCAAATATATTAGATTCAAATTTAATAGGTGAAAAAATATTACAAGAAGCTATTAAAGCACCGTTTAAAACTATTTTACAAAACGCAGGATTAGAGGTTGAAGAGCCTACTAAAAAAGGTGTTGGTGTAAATGTGGTTACAGGAAATATGGTAGAAATGCTAAGCGCAGGCATAATTGACCCATTGTTGGTTACTAAAAGTGCGTTAACAAATGCAGCATCCGTTGCAACTACAATATTATCTACTGATTGTGTAATTAATAATATTAGAATTAATGAAAGCGGTAGGTAATTATTTGTTAATTGAAAAATTAAAAGAAGGTACTAAAAAAACCAAAGGTGGTTTATTGTTATCAGAAAACGATAGAAGCGATATTAGATATATAAAAGCTAAAGTTGTTGATAGTGGCGAGCACGATTTTATAAAGAAAGAAGATTTAATATTTTATGATAGGCATGCTGGTCATTTAATAGAACATGATAACAATAAGTACTATGTAATAAAAGTTCAGGATATTGTCGTTGTGCTATGAAAAGGCTAGAAGCAAGTGATATTAAAAACATTAACTTGCTAAAACACTACCGAATTATACGCAAGTGGGCTTGTAGAAACAACGACTTAACTGATGCTGAATTAGAGTTGTTAATATATTTAGATTGTATTGATTTTTTTACAATTGACGATTTTAAAGAAGGCACTTACTCTTATAGTTGGAATAACAGAAGATGGAATAAGTTAATACAAAACGATTGGATAGTTGTATGGAGAAAAAGAAATAGAACTACTCAAAAATATAATATATATAAAATTTCATTTAAAGGTAAACAATTAATAAAAAGATTATATAGAATAATGCTTGGTGAAGAAGATATACCTACAAGCGCTAGAAGAAATAAAATAATTAATGGCAATACATACACTGACAAGGTTATGACACAAGCTATTTATAACGTAAATAAAGATAAAAACAGATGAATCCATTAACTGGTATATTTGGAAGAGCCGTTGGACAACGAGGATCAAGACGCCGTAGATTAAAAAGTCTGGAGGATAGAGTAGCTGCATTAGAAGGAGGAGGTGAATCTCAAGCCGCTGGAGCTGTTCAACAAAATGCTCAAGAAGTACAAGATATGCCAGCTGGAGTTGGTCAGATGAGTGGTATGTTGCCAAGTAATGAGGCTGGCATTGCTAGCGGTACAATAGGTTCTGTAGAACCAGACGAAGAACAAACTTTTGATCCAGGTACTATGAGAATGGTAAATAATAGTGTAGGTAGTATTGGTACTAGATTAGCAGCTCAAGATATGTTTGGTACTGGTTTCATGAGAGATCAAGCTGTAGGTGCTGCTAAACTTATAGAAAATAAAACTTTATCAAAATAAATAAAAATAATTAAAAATAAGATATGAATCATTTTAAAATAGATCCAAGCCACACAAGCGCTTCTAACTCAATGAAAGGTAAACACGTTGGTATAGTAGGTGAATCTCATATATGGGATGGTCCTTTAGATCAAACAGGTAGACTACACGGTAAAGGCGCTAGTAATGGTATAACAGGTATGAGATTAAAACATGCTGGTGTACCATATAAACCATTAAACGCGGTTTTATGCGCGCAAGGACATAAATAAAAAAATACTATGGGACAGATATATATAGACGCTATAGACGTTATTCCAAACGACGACATAAACATACCACAGCCTGGCGCGATTTTTTCTGGAACTAGCACGGGTAGCGGCACAACACTAACAGACGCGTCAGCTAAGTTCTTAAACAGTTCTACTAATAAATTAGGATATAACATTACTGGTGGTGATGTTGTAAGACACAGCGGTGGTACAGAGGCTGAAATACTATCAGTTGATTCTCAAACTCAATTAACTTTAAAAACTTCTTTAACAGCTGGTACTTATGAAATATTTAAAGGTAATTCAGCTAAAACAAGTTCTGATGGCTACAGTTTATATGTAGGAACTAGTGGCGATGTAGAAGTAATTACGGTTAAAGGAACTCAAGTTATTATTAGCAACGTAAAAGATGGTGAGCAGCTTGATTTACAAGTAGTAAGAGTTTTAAAGTCAAACACCTCAGCTTCAAATATAACAGCACTAGAACTAGAATAATCATGGCAATAAACGAACAAGGACACACAGGACAATATTCAGGAAACTCAAAACATTCCTATAATCACGCACATACTCACGTGACAAAAGCAAATTATAAAGATGCAGTTAAAGACGACGCTGCTCATATTTCATATTTAAAAAGAGATATTGACTATGATGCAAAACATGGTCATAGCGATATTGATATGACTGCTGATGAAAAGCATATATCAAAATTAGCTGGTGACATGAAATACGACAAAGAGCATCATGGACCAGGTAAAATATATGAAGGCTCAAGTAAAGAGTTAATTGGTGATCAACATAAATTACCTGATCATTTAAAAGAAAAAATATTAGCAGCTCCAGGTAAAAAAATGGCACCTAAGAAAAAAGTTAACGGACCTGCAAAAGTAGATCCAAAAAAATTAAAAGAAATAGCCGGACAATTAAGACAAGCTTCAGCAATGCATAAAGGTCAGGCGAAGAAAATAGATAGCATGCTGAAATCATTAAAACAATAATTAAAACAAAAAAACAAAATGGCAAAATTTATATCATTCAAAGTACAAGACAATGCTTCTCAGTATTTAAATGTAGAACATTTAATTAGTGTAGACGGTATTATAGCAGTAGAGCAAACTGCAGATCAAACCGTAAGGTTAATTTTAGATAACTCTACTTCTGCTCATAAAATTGTAACATTCACGGCTCAAATAGATCCAGCTGGTACACCTGCTAATCCTGTATATGCAACTGGTGCTCCACTAGCTGCGGCTGTTAATTACGCACTCACTGGTAACCCAGGTGGTGTTAAATCTAAAGTATTTGCTCCTGTTGATGACAATAACGCTAAAGTTTATTTTACTGATATTGCATACTCATAATAAATAATCAATATGAAACCAAGGGGATTTGGAGATACTATAGCTGGTTTTACCAAGATGACAGGTATTAAGCACGTGGTAGACACAGTGTCAAAGGGTCTTAATATCCCCTGTGGTTGTAATAATAGACAAGACTGGTTTAATAAAAAGTTTCCATATAAAAAATGATAAGTAAACTAATAGGTGGTTTTAAAATAAAACCATTTTATCCGACTAGTGTTACACCTGTTTACGAAAGAGATATGTCAGATGATCCTGCCATAGGTAGAACTTTAGTAAATGGAGTAATTATAATGGAGGAAAACTTATCACCTGAAATGAAAGTGGAAACTCACTCTCATGAAGAAGTTCATGCAACAGATATTAAAAACGGTGATTTTACTTGGGACGATAAAAAAATAACGTACAAAGGTAAAAATTATTCAAAAGAACATTTTAAGCATGGTACTGGTCCATGGGAAATACCAGCATACAAAAACGAAATAAAAGCAAAAAAATAAAATTATGGGACACGGAAAACATATGGATCCAATGAAAATGAAATCCAATCAAGACGGTGGTAGTATAACGGCTAAAGATCCAAAAGCTGCTGCTGATCAATTAAAGAAAAATCAAGATACTGAAGGTGCTGGAAAGCATCATGGTGGCATGAAGCATCATGGTGGCATGAAGCATCATGGTAGTATGAAAATGGGTTATGCTCAAAAACTAGGTCATGAAAGAGTATCACCAGGTAAAATGGGTGATGACGCTGCAAAGATGATGATGCATGGAGATGCTGCATCTAAATCATATGACGGTGCTGGAGATATGCACATGAACGGTGCACCTAGATACATGGGGGCTTCTAAAGGTTATGGCGTACCTAAGTATATGAAAGGACCAGCAGATCTAGGTCACCCTGGAGATCAACCCGGGCATAAACATCCTTCACTTAAAAAAACTACATTAACAAGTAGCGGTGGCGGTAGCACTAGTTCTGACAAATTATCTACTAGCAATTTATCTAATTACCAGTCTACGCTTGTAGATAAAGGTAAAGATTTTAAACCTACACAAGCGCAAACAGACGCAGCTAATAGAAAAGTTGCAGAATTAAAAGCTTTAGATGAGAAAAACAAGGCTCTTAACATGCAATCACAGAATAAACCAAGAACGTCTGGTAGTACAACTACTACAACAACAGATAAAGAAAGTGTATCTCAAATAAAAGCACAGGGAAAAGTCAATCTTCAAAACCTGCAAAATGAAGCTAGGTATAAAAGAGATCAACGAAATGTTTCAGCCGCCCGAGATTCAGCTAGCGTTGCGATGAATTATTTAAAAGGACTACCTGCTCATCTGCAACTTAATAAAAAAAATATTAGTATTGCTGAAAGAAAAGGGGGACTAGCAGCGCGTACAAACCGACAAAAAAGTGGTTTGTTTAGTCAAAGTGAGATAAACGACATGTTTGCGAGAGGTCAAAAATAAAATTAAATGAAAAAACTTTGGGAGTGGTTAAGTGGTAATGTTATAAAAGAAGTTGGTGACGTTATTGATAAGATTACTACAACTAAAGAAGAGAAGTTAGAAGCTCAAAGATTAATTACTGAGATATTAGAAAAAGCAGATTCTGAAGCCCAGAAGCAAGTTAGTGCACGCTGGGCTGCAGATATGGCATCTGACAGTAAGTTATCTAAAAATATAAGACCAATAGTTCTTATATATTTAACAGTTATATTTACTGCATGTGCTTTTTTTGATGGTAATATAGGTCAGTTTAAAATAGCTGATGAATATATACCTATATTTCAAACACTACTAGTTACAGTGTATGGCGCCTATTTTGTAGGTCGTAGCTGGGAGAAAGCAAAGTCTATACAAAAAAAATAATAATCAAATTAAATTAAATTAAATGAAAAAAATAACTAGCCAAGAACTTGAAAAAGTTACAGTTCAGCAACAAGAATTAAATGAAGTGTTAACTAATATAGGTGTTTTAGAAACACAAAAGCACGGTTTGCTCCATAAAATTGCTGAACTAAATAAAGATATTAATGAGGTTAAAAAAGAATTAGAAGATAAGTATGGCCAAATTAATATCAATTTAGAAGACGGTACTTATACTGAAATAGAGCAAGAGTAAAATGGACAATATTATAAGAAAAATTAGCATTGGTGCTGATTATAAAAATGAAGCCATGCATTACTCTGTAGGACAAGAAGTATATGGTGGCCACACAATATCACATATTTTATTTGAAGACGAAGACTCATCTTATAATATTTTTATTAAAAAAAGTAATGAAGTTTTGCCATGGAAAAAATTTAATTCTAACATGGCAATTTCTATTGAATATGATTTAAAATATTAATGAAAAGTGTTTATGATTTTATAGTAAAGCCTTTAGGCGATAGATACGATAATGTAAAAAAAATAAACAATAAAGATCTTATTTTAAATACTAAAATAGAATCCTGGAAGTTTGTTAATAGATTTGCTGAGGTTGTTTCTACTCCGCTAGCTTTTAATACACCTATAAAAAAAGGTGACATAGTAGTTGTCCACCAAAATGTATTTAGAAGATTTTATAACATGAAAGGCGAACAGGCTAACAGTAGATCTTTTTTTAAAGAAGATTTATACTTCGCTGCTAGTGATCAAATATATTTATATAAACAAAAAAAGTGGATGTCTTTTGGCGATAGATGCTTTGTTAAACCTATTCAAAATAATAACTCTCTAGTTAATGATAAAATGTCAAAAGGTATTGGGGTATTAAAAATAGGAAATACTAACTTAAAAGCATCTCTTATTAATCCAGAGGATGTAGTAGGTTTTAAATTAGGAGCTGAATGGGAGTTTTTAATAGACAATGAGTTACTTTATTGTATGAAATCAAATGATATTATATTAAAATATGGATATAAAGAAAACCAAAAAGAATATAATCCAAGCTGGGCAAACAGCGGTTGAGGAGTTAATTAAAGTAGCTAAAGAACCTATAGTTGAGTCTGATGAAGACATAGCAGCAGATAGATTAAAAAATGCAGCAGCAACTAAAAAGTTAGCTATATTCGACGCTTTTGAAATCTTGTCAAGAATACAAGAAGAAGAAGATATGTTGAATGAAAAACCTAAAAAAGAGTTAAGATCTTTTAGCGGTTTTGCAGAAGGAAGATCTAAATAATGTATACTCAAGATCTTTATAAAGTACTAGATAATTATATAAAACCTAGTACTATAAAAAAAAATAATAGATATAACAAATGGGAGTATGGTTATAACAAAGATTATGATTTAATAGTTATAAGTAAAACAGGTAAAATAGGTGATATAATAGAACTACAAAATTTAAAAATCGCTTTACCTAAAGAACATAAAATACACAAATTTAAATCAAATACTTGGGAATATACTGAAACACCAGCTCCTTTAAAAAAAATCAAAACTATATTTGACTGGGAACACTATCCTATAGATTTTAAAGAAACATGGTATGATTACATTGATGAAGAATTTAATAGAAGAGAACAAGGCTTTTGGTTCTATAATAAAGATGTGGCTACTTACATCACTGGTTCTCATTATATGTACTTGCAGTGGTCCAAGATTGATGTTGGGAAGCCAGATTATAGGGAAGCAAACAGATTATTCTTTATATTCTGGGAAGCTTGTAAAGCAGATAGCAGATGCTACGGGATGTGCTACCTTAAAAATAGACGTTCTGGATTCTCTTTCATGGCATCAGGCGAAGCAGTCAACCTCGCAACCATTAATTCTGATTCAAGATACGGTATTTTATCGAAGTCTGGACCAGATGCTAAAACCATGTTTACTGATAAAGTCGTGCCAATATCCATCAACTATCCATTTTTCTTCAAACCAATACAGGACGGTATGGATAGACCAAAGACCGAATTGGCATATCGTGTACCCGCCAGTAAATTTACGAGGCGTAAAATACTCTCAGGTGAAAGGACCGAGGAGCTCGAAGGACTTGACACAACGATCGACTGGAAGAACACAGGCGACAACTCGTATGATGGTGAAAAACTCAAGTTACTCGTCCACGATGAAAGCGGTAAGTGGGAAAGACCAAACAACATTATTAACAACTGGAGAGTAACAAAAACAACTTTAAGATTAGGTAGTAGAATTATAGGTAAGTGTATGATGGGTAGCACCTGTAATGCCTTAGATAAAGGTGGTGATAACTTTAAAAAAATCTATTATGAATCAGATGTTACAAAAAGAAACCGCAATGGACAGACTCGCTCGGGACTATATAGTTTGTTCATACCTATGGAATGGAACTACGAGGGATACATTGACTCTTATGGGATACCTGTATTCGAGACACCAAATAAAAAAACATTTGGGCCACACGGTGATGAGATAGATTTTGGTGTTATTGATTATTGGAACAATGAAGTGGATGGTTTAAAAGGAGATCAAGACGCTTTAAATGAATTTTATAGACAATTTCCAAGAACTGAAGAACACGCTTTCAGAGACGAAGCTAAACAATCTTTGTTTAACTTAACTAAAATATACGAGCAAATAGATTTTAATGGAGATTTAAAACATAGTTCATTAATAACAAAAGGTAGTTTTCAGTGGCGAGATGGTATAAAAGATACGCAGGTTGTTTTTATGCCTAACGAAAACGGTAGATTTTTAATAACATGGACACCAAGTGAAAACTTACAAAACCGTGTAATATTAAAGCAAGGAATAAAATACCCAGGAAACGAGGACTTAGGCGCTTTTGGTTGTGATCCGTATGATATATCAGGAACGGTAGATAAAAGAGGTTCTAACGGCTCGCTACATGGTTTAACAAAGTTTAGCATGCTTGATGTTCCTCCTAATCATTTCTTTTTAGAATATATAGCAAGACCACAAACAGCTGAAATATTTTTTGAAGATGTGCTTATGGCTTGTGTTTTTTACGGTATGCCAATACTTGCAGAGAATAATAAACCAAGACTTTTATATCATTTTAAAAGAAGAGGTTATAGAGGTTATTCAATGAACAGGCCTGATAGAGTTTATAACAAACTTTCAGTAACAGAAAGAGAAATAGGCGGTATACCTAATTCAAGTGAAGATATAAAGCAAGCGCATGCTGCTGCTATTGAAACTTACATTGAAAATTTTGTTGGTTATAATAACGAAAGATATGGAGATATTTATTTTCAAAGAACTTTAAACGATTGGAGTAAATTTAATATAAACAACAGGACAAAGCATGATGCATCTATTAGCTCTGGTTTAGCTCTTATGGCTTGTAATAAAAATAGATACAAGCCAACACCAAAAAGAAATTTAATTGCATATGATTTAGGTATAAAAAAATATGACAATAGAGGATCTGTTTCAAAAATTATTAAATAAATGAATATAAATTATAATGCCAATAGTGCGTTTCCCAATCAGGTAGTACCTTTGGAGGAAAAAATGAGTTTAGCTTATGGTAGGCAAGTTGCTAACGCTATACAGTCTGAATGGTTTGCACAAGGTAGAACTAACGGTAACAGGTATTTAACTACATTTAACAATTATCACACTAGAAGATTATATGCTAGAGGAGAGCAGCCAGTACAAAAATATAAAGATGAGTTGTCAATAAATGGTGATTTATCTTATTTAAACTTAGACTGGAAACCAGTTCCTATACTTTCAAAGTTTGTAGATATACTTTCAAATGGTATTTCAAATAAAGATTACGATATAAAAGCTTATGCTCAAGATCCAGAATCTATTAAAAAAAGAACTAATTACGCAGACGGTTTGGCTAAAGATGTTTTTGGTCAAAAAATAATACAAAAAGTAAAACAAACAACTGGTAGAGACATATCTAAAACAAGTATACCAGTAAATGAATTACCTCAAAATATAGAGGAAATGGAGCTGCATTTGCAGTTATCTTATAAGCAAGCAATCGAAGTTGCTGAAGAAGAAGCAATAACTCAAACTTTAGCTAAAAACAAATTTGATTTATTAAAGCGTAGATTAAACTACGATCTTGTTACGCTAGGAATAGCTAGTGCTAAAACTAATTTTAACACTTCAAACGGAATTACTTTAGACTATGTAGATCCTTCATATATGGTTTATTCTTATACAGAAGATCCTAATTTTGAAGATATATATTACGTAGGTGAAGTCAAAGCTCTTACTATAGCAGAGATTAAAAAACAATTTCCTCATATATCAGATAGTGAATTAGAAAAGATTCAAAAGTCTTATAGCAACAACAATTATATATATGGCTGGGGTGCTTATGACGAGAACACTGTTCAAGTTTTATTTTTTGAATATAAAACCTATATGGATCAAGTTTTTAAATTAAAGAAAACAGAAAATGGTTTAGAAAAAATTCTTGAAAAACCAGATACATTTGATCCACCTAAAAACGATAACTTTGACAGAGTTTCAAGATCTATAGAAGTTTTATTTGAAGGCGTTAAAGTTTTAGGTACAGACATGATGTTAAAATGGGAGATGGCTAAAAATATGACTAGACCATTTGCTGACACTACTAAGGTTGAAATGAATTATACTATATGTGCGCCTAGAATGTACAAGGGTAGAATAGAATCTTTAGTAACTAAAACAATGGGCTTTGCGGACATGATTCAATTAACTCATTTAAAACTTCAACAGGTTATAGCTAG
>Ga0209348_1001024_pt1 | contig 13965 bp, 11 predicted proteins | sample ETNvirenome_2_30_FD_184065 | JGI IMG/M metagenome (GOLD analysis project Ga0209348, IMG submission 184065) | Marine viral communities from the Pacific Ocean - ETNP_2_30 (SPAdes) (version 2) | ecosystem: Environmental > Aquatic > Marine > Oceanic | place: Pacific Ocean | collected 2013-06-22 | reverse complement strand
TGGTAGAGAAGGAGTGCAAAGAGCAGAGTATCAGGCAGCAAGCGACAGGAACCGAGCAGCACTACTTGCACAATTAAATCAATCTGGGTTTGCTGATGCTCAAAGATCTTTACAACAAGCTTTAACTAATCAATTAGGTTTAGCTAGAACAGCGCCAGCATTAGCCGGACAGGAAATAACTGGTTTAACTACATTAGGTGGATTACAACAAGCACAAACTCAAGCAGGTTTAACAGCACAACAACAATTAGCACAACAACAATTAAATCAACCATTAACTGCAGCGCAAGCTCTAGGACAAGGTGTATCTTCTTTAATAGCTGGCTATCCTGGTCAAACAACTCAAGACCAAGTTGTAGTTCCAAGTTTAGCACAAACAGCTTTAGGAGCGGGAGCGACGCTAGCAGGAATATATAGGGCGTTTGATTAATGAAAATATTTAAAAGACCAATGTTTAGAAAAGGTGGAGAAGCCATGACAGGTATCATGGAAAACATTGCACCTAGACAAAACTATGCAGAGCAAGGAAACGTTTATGATGAGGCTGAAAAAATAATTACAGAAAGATTAGGCCCTGTTCAAAAAGGAGATCCACTAACAGATTTTTTATTAACTTACGGACCATCTTTAGCATCAAGTGCTTTACCTGGAGGAACTTTAAGAAATATAGTTGCTGCAGCTGATAAACCCGTGCAAAATCTTTTAGCTAGTAGAAGAGCTGCTAGAGATAGAGAAGAAGCTAGAAAATTAGCTGGTATTGAATTAGGTGAGAGTATGGCTGAAAGAGATTTAAAAAGAGAACTAGGTCAAATAAAAGCTCAAGACTCTCTTAATTTACTTCCAACCTTTTTAGATTTATACGAAGGTGATTTAACACAAGCTCAAAATAGAACTAATTATGAAAAGTCTGGTTTACAAACTCAAGCTAGAGATGCGTTTGGTAAAAACTTTGCTGGTCTAGTGGGTGGAGACAGACACGGAGATATTGAATCTAAAACTTTTAAAAATAAAAAGAACGTAGGTAAAGTATACTACGATATAACAGATGGTAAATTTAAACGAGTTAGAAAAACTACAGAAGGGTTTGGTATAGAAGTTGTTGATATAAATACATTTGATGCTGCAGCTGACGAATCTGCAAAAGTAGATACAAAAAAACCAGCATCAGGTTTATTTGGACAAACAACAAAACCACCAAAAACATTAAAAGAGATTCTTCCTGATTTTACAAGACCGGATGATTTAGATATATAGGAGGTTAAATGGCAGAAGAATTTCTACCTCTTACTAAAACAGAAACAGACAATGATAGATCTTGGTACACATCTGTTGCAGCAGGTATTGCATCAGGTATAATCAAAGTACCTGAAGGTGTTTTTTCTTTAGCAGCAGAACTTATTGATCTTGGCGCAGATACAAATCTTGCAGGCGATGTAGATAGATTTTTTGATAACTTAAATCCCTTTGAAGAAGTTGCTGAACAAAATGGATTAGGAAGACTTACCGAAGCATTAATTCAAGTAGGAGTGCCAGGTACAATAGGATTCAAAGCAGCTAACAAACTTGCAAGAAACATGACAGCAAGAGCAATAAAAGCAAAACGTACAAACGCTTTTGCTAGTTTTAAAAATAAAGCAGACAGAGCTAAATTAAGTAATGCATTAGATAAAGCCAAAGAATTAAATCAAAAAGCAAGAGTGCCAAGGTTTGCTGTGGGTATAATGGGTGGTGCAGCCGGTGAGGCTTTTGTTGCTGACGTTGAAAAGATAGGAACCTTTGGAGATATGTTTGAAGGAGGTCCAACACAATTAGATAGAAACGAGTCTTATGGTAGAGAGGATGCTGCTAGAAGATTAGTTAACAGATTAAAGTTTGGATCTGAGTCAATAGCTTTTACACCTTTTGTTTATGGTATTGGTAAAAGCGCCAAGCTTCTAGCATCAAGAGGCAAAGACTTAGCTTATAGTGATTCTAGATTTGCGAGATGGTTGGACAAATATGTTAGAGCTCCTTTCAGTCCTAGAGGTGGATTAACAGAAGAATTGTTTGATGAAGAAAATGTTAAGAAAGCTTTGATGGCTTCTGATCAAGGCAGAGCAAAAGAAATTGTAGATAACATTACAAAAGAAGTAGATAGTTTTTATCCAGATGCAGAAAATATTATTAATAAATCTGGTAAAGCAGAAAGAACAAAATTTTTAACAGGACTTAACGAAGCTTTATTTAGTGGTAATATTAGAGCACCTTTAAACAAAGATGCAATAGATGATTTAATTAATCAGTTTGATAATTTAAATGTATCTGCAGAAAGCAAAGGTAATATAATTGGTGGTCTTAATAATGCTCGAGAAGAATTTGTAAAATTAATAGATATATTAGATGCAAACGCTCAAGGAGCTAAACTAACAAAAGGTGTTTCTGACATACAAACATTATTAAAAGACAGAGTCAGTAATTGGATAGGCGGAACCTATAGAATTTTTGAAGAACCTAAAAGAGGTTTTTCTACACTTTTTAGTAGATACACACCTACTGATGAAGCTAAAGAAGGAGCTATAAGATTTTTTAGAGAACAGATAGCAAAAGAAGCAGGGGACACAGCTTTTGATGTAACAACAAGTGATAAGTATTTTAGAGAGGCAAAGGTACAAGTTGAAAGTTTATTAAACGCTGTAAGAAATAAAGGTAAACCAAAAGCTCTTGCTTTAAATGATTATGTAAATAAAACTATGGAAGGTAGACCAGGTGCAGATTTTGTAAAACAAGTTATAGATGATACTGCATTACCACCAAAAGAAATTAGAGAATTATTAGGAGAGATAACGGATCCTAGATATTCTATATACAATGCGATTACAAACTTATCTAGCGTGGCTAGAACCACTGCTTATTTATCTAGTGTAGTTGCTAAGAACGATGAAATACAAAAAGCAGGGGGTAGAGGTTTTTTCTGGGCTAGTGAAGAAGCAGGAGAACAAGCGTTAAGATCTAATACTACAGGTATAAGAATGGTGCCCGTGGATGAAATTGTAAAAGAATTACCTGGATCAGGTAAATTTGTAAACCCTGCAGCGACTAAATTTACAACGGTTGAAATAGCAGAGGCCTTAAAAAATTCAAACAATATAGCCAGTGGCCTTCAAGGTTTTGTAAGAGGCGAAGGTAAAGAAGGAGCAGAGGCTGTTGTAAGTTGGATGTATAGAAATTTATTATTATTTCCAAAAGGGGTATCACAATTAGCAAAAACTGTATTCTCTATACCTACACACCTACGTAATATATTTAGTGCGTTTGGTTTTGCTGGTGCTAATGGTACGTTATTTGATCCTGAGTTTTACACAAATGCATTTAAAGAAGGTATTGAAACATCGGGCTTATTAAAAGCTGGACCAGCTGGACCTAAAGCACAAGAAGCATACAGAGAGTTATTAGAGTTAGGAGTTGTAAACTCACAGGTGCAGATAGCAGATTTAAAAGCTTTGTTAACAGATGTTAAACTTGGTCAACAACTTGCAAATATAGATACAACAGTTAGTCCTTTTATGAACAAGATGAGAAAGTTAAGAGATTTCTTTCAAGGTAAATATGTTGCAGAGGACGATACATTTAAGATTGCAAATTTTGTAGTTGAATTAAAAAGATTAAAAAATTACAGAGCAAAAGGTAGACCTGTTGATAGAAGTGTAATTAAATTACCAGAATCAGAATTAAATATAAAATATAATAGAGCAAGACAAAATGGGTTCAAAGGCACTTTTGATGAATTTGCAGATGAGTTTGCACTAAAAACAGAGGCAGCTAACATAGTTAAAAACACGGTGCCTAATTATGCATTTGTTGGTTCTGCTGTAAGAACAGCTAGACTTTTACCTATTGGTAATTTTATGTCGTTTCCATCTGAAATGATTAGAACAACTACAAACATAGTTGAACAAGGTTTAAAAGAAATGAAACACATACCTGCTCCAGGTGTTAGAATAAAAGGAAGCAACATAGGTTTAACTGTTACAGAAGTATTAGAAGATGGAACAGAAAGAGTGGTTTCAAATAATGCCAGAGAAACAGGCACATATAAAACAGGTCTTACAAGATTATTAGGAATGGCTACTTTTACAACTGGTATACCAGTAGCTTTAACTGAGGGAGCAGCAGCTCTATATGATGTGACGCAAGATGAGTTGGATGCGTTAAGAAGATTTGTACCTGAGTGGTCAAAAAATTCTACATTAATACCAATCAAAGATGAAGATGGTGAATTAAGATATATAGATTTTAGCCATAGTAATGCATACGATATAATTAGCAGACCTTTAAGAACAGTTGTTAATGAAATACAACAAGGTGAGTTAACTGATGAACAACTTTTAACTGGTTTTGTAGGTGGTATCACAGAGGCCAGTGCAGAAATAATGAATCCATTTATAGCTGAATCTATTTGGACAGAAGCAACAGCAGATTTAATTATAAGAGGTGGTAGAACAAAAGATGGTAGATTATTATACACTGATCAAACTTCAGCAGGTGACAAAGCAGCTATTAGATTTTTACATTTAGGAAATGCACTAGCTCCATCGTACAAACAATACATTCGATTAGTACAGGCAGCTACAGAAAGACCTACAAAGCGAGGAGATGTATTAGACGTTGGTCCGGAGATAGCAGGATTTATGGGGTTACGTCCTATTAAAGTAGATCCTTTACAATCTATGGGTTTTAAAATTGCTAACTTTCAAAGAGGAATTAGGGAGGCAAGAAGAGAATTTACTGGAGGTTACTTTGGATTATTAAAAGGTGGACCAATAGAGATAAATGATATCATAACTAGATTTGCTAAATCTAACAACTCTAGATTTAATGTCATGCAAGAAATAAAAAAAGATATTAACGCAGCAGAAACTTTAGGTGTTGGTACAGATCAGCTTTATAATGAATTTACAGAAAGACAAATATCTGACAAAAATTTTTATAATTTAAGATCAGGTAGATTTGAACCATACTTTCCTTCAAAAGATATTGAAGAGAGATTTGCAGAAATTGCTAGAAATTTAGGAACAGGTAACCCATACATAGCTGCACGTCCTATATTAAGAAGAATGGTAGCTAACATGAGAAATGTATCTTTAGATTCTCCATTATTATTTTCTACAGAGATACCAAGTTTTAGTGAGGGAGGAGTTGTAGAAACAGCGGCACCTTTAAATATTGAAGATTATTTAGTTGCAGACATACCAACACCACCTATTCCTACAGATGTTGCAAACGCTAATCCTAATCCTCAAATAATAAAAACAGCTCAACAACCTACTGTAACAGAGGATGGCTTAACAGAGTTAGAAAAAACATATTTATCTCCAGAGGAACAACAAATTATTTTAAGACAACGAGGAATGATAACGTAATGCCAGCTGGTGACAAACTAAAACCCAAAAGTACAAGAGAGCATTTGCTTTCCATATATGGATATATTACAGGTTTAAAAAAAGACGTTAAACACATGCACGAAGGTATTCACGATTTGGGCGGTAAGATAGACAAGATCTATTGGGTGTTATTGGGTACTGTTGGGGCGGTATCACTTCTGCTGTTAGAAAAAGTTTTAGACCTAGGTTGGTTTTAAATCCATTCTTTTAATTCTTCCCCCATTACATCATTAGCTATATTCATTTTGTTACGTAAAGCTTTTTGTATTTTAATATCTATAGTGTCTTCTGCAACAAGATCAATATAAGTCATAGGTTTATCTTGACCTATACGATCAATACGAGCTTCTGATTGCAAACGTTTTTCTAAATCATAACCATTAGAATAGTAAATCATCGTACTAGCTGCAGTCAAAGTAATACCAAAACCACCAGTACCTGTTGTGCCTACAAAAAATCTACACTCTGGATCTTCTTGAAATTTTTTAATATTTTTTTGTCTGTCTTCTGCCGCTGTTGCACCATAATAATCAACAACAGAATTTTCTCCAAAATGTTTTTTTATTTCTTCAATAATTCTTCTGCAGTCTTCAACATAATAAGACCAAATAACTGCCTTACCAGATATCTCCCAAAGTATATCCATTAATTCTGTTAATCTATTACATGGGAGTTGTTGTGGTTTGCCATCATCTGTTGCGTGGTAACCACAAGATATTTGATGAAGTCTTAATAGTTGCACCATAACTGTAGACGTAGAACAAACTTTACCCTCTAACTCTGAAATAGCGTATCTTCTCATTTCAGTATAAAGTTTTTTCTGTATACCTGTTAACTCTATCTTACGAGTTAAGAAAGTTTTTTTAGGTAAATCTAAACAATCGTCTTTTAATACACGTTCACTAAATAATTTTATTTTAGCCTCTAGTTCAGGTATGTTTCTTTTGTTGGGACCAACCGGTACACTAACAGATCTAGATCCTAAATTCATGGTTTTCATAATACAATAATGAGATCTGTACGCCCAAAAAGAATCAAACCCTAATAAATAATTATCTAAAAAAGCAGCCTGACTAAATAAATCTAATGGTGAATTAGTAATAGGAGAACCAGTTAATATTCTTCTATATTTAGCAAGAGGTTTTAGTTTCATAATATTTTTAGTTCTATTAGCAGTTGGAGTTTTAATTGTAGTAGATTCGTCTATGGCCATCATAGCTTTATGTGAAGATAAAAAACGTCTAGCAAACTCTGTAGCTTTTGGATATGAAAAAGCCTCTACATTCATAATTAAAATATGAAAGTCCGTGCCTGTGTCAAACATTGTATTTAACTCTTTTATTTTTTCCATTGAAGAATTAGATGTTTCCCAAAGAACAACTTTTTTCTCGATGTGGTTTACCATGTGTGTAGGTATTTCACCTTCATACCAGTTTTTATATACACCTTTTGGTGCCACTAATAATAAACCATTTATCTCACCTTTGTCATACAACATAGAGGCATTATCAATTAATACTTTAGATTTACCGGTACCCATCTCCATAAAATAGGCAAAGTATGTTTTATCCCAAGAACGCTCTAAAGCCTTTAATTGATGAGCGTATGGCTTAGTTTTAAATTTGTAATTCATGTTTACTTTTACTTTCTAATTGTTATATATTAGCTGAAAGATAAAAAGTCAATGAGCAAAGTTTATTTAATACAAGACATTCCAGGGACCAGTAAAGGTGAGCCTAAATATAATATTGTAGGCGCACAAAAATATGGTGAAATTGTGTCTTTGCTTCCAGAGTTTTCACAAATGATACACTCACCTGGACCTTTGGTTATGAAACTTAGAACGCTTCTAAAAAACTATACAGAAGAAGATTATCTTTTATTATCTGGAGACCCTGCAATCATAGGTGTAGTATGTTCTTTAGTATCAGACACAACTAATGGTAAGTACAAACTTTTAAAATGGGATCGTCAAGAAAAAACTTATTATCCAATAGAAGTAAATATTTTTCAAAAATAAGTTGACACTAAATTTATTATCAATATAGTGCAAATTGCGAAAAGGAATTATTATTAATGATTAAACTAACAAAAATATATGGAGAAAGCTATGACTATAGACCTACGAAAAGATGCACCAAACCAGGTGTCAAACGTCAATCCAGACGAACTATCAAAAGAAATTAATACTCTTCAAGAAATAAAACAAGAAGTTATTAATCAAGAAACAAAACTGAAAGAGTTAAAAGAAAGAGAAAAATATTATTCTAATATAATTATACCTGACTTAATGAGTCAACTTAATTTAAAAACTTTAAAACTAAAAGACGGATCAGAAATATCCGTCAAAGATGTTTTTGGTGTCTCTATTATTGCAGCAAAAAAAGCAGAGGCACATGACTGGCTTCGGAGACAGGGACTGGGAGCGATTGTGAAAAACGAAATCACAGTTAAATTTGGTCTCAACGAAGATAACAAGGCAGAGCAATACGCTCTACTTGCAAGAGGACAAGGTTATGAACCCGATCGGAAAATTGCAGTTCATGCCGGAACCCTTAGAACAACTTTGCGGGACTATCATCAAAAAGGTGGCAGTATACCTGCAGAGTTGTTCACATTGTTTGAAGGAAATCAAACAGAAATAAAAACCAAAAATTAAACTACTAAACTAACAAACATTAAGGAGAAAATATGGATAAAGAAGTAGTAAAAAAGAATAGTGCAGGATCACTTGCAACTATTAATCTTAGAGGTGACTCTGGTAAAGGCGCTGAAGAAATAAAATCGGATGATGTATCGACTCCGATATTAAAAATTCTTCATCAGCTTTCACCTGAATGTAATGAAAGAGATCCAAAATACGTTGAGGGTGCTAAACCTGGTATGATATATGCAGCGGGCTTTACGCAACTTATTGATGGTAATGAGGGACTTGATGTGATCATTGCACATTCTCAAACTAGATATCCAGAGTGGCAGGAGAGAGGCGATAGTGCTTCGGCTCCAGTCGGAACTCATTTAGAGATTCCAGCGGATGCTGTTGAAGAGAAGAATGGTAGATACAGACTACCTAATGGAAACTATGTAGAGAAAACTGCATACTTCTATGTATTAGCATTGGTCGAGAATGAACCAAGACCGGCAGTTATTGCTATGCGATCTTCTAATCTTACACCAGCAAGAGAGCTAAACAATCTGATCAAGAATCTTAGATTCACAGATGCAGAAGGCTCTTTTAATCCAGCTGCATACTCAGCGGTTTATAATTTAAAAACCGTTGGTAAGACAGCAGGTAGTAAAAGCTGGCATGTCTACAAACCATCAAGAGTTAGAAATCTTGATGTCAGTAAAAAAGAAGATGCTGGTATGTATGAAGTTGCACAACAACTTCAACAAACTGTATCTAAAGGTGCAGCAAAACCAAAATACGAAGCATCTAAAAATACTGGAGACATAGTATAACCGAGTACTTGTTAAGTACACTTGCGAGGAGGGCGCCGAAGCTAGCGTGGAAGCGCCCTTACTATTTATGAAAAATTTTGAAAAATATTTTAGCGGATTAAAAAGAGACTTTGGTTTTTGCAACGTCAAGAACGGATATTATGACCCTAAAACAAACAAACTTAAATTTGACCCTGGTGATTATGGTTGGGCTAAAAGACCTATTACAGAAAAAGATTATGAAGATCATTTAAAAGGACAAAAGTCTATTGGACTACAAGCATGTGATGATGAAAGCATGGCTAGCTTTGGTGCAATTGATGTTGATCCTGATGACTACGAAAAATTTGATTTACAAAAATATTTAAAAGTTATTGACACAAAAAATTTACCAGTAATTCCCATAGAATCTAAAAGTGGAGGACTTCACATATATGTGTTTACAAAAGAAAAAGTACCCGCATCTTTAATAAGAGAGTTTTTATCTAATTTATTATTTTTATTTGGTTTACCATCTAAAACTGAAATATTTCCAAAACAAACTACACTTGGTAAAAATCAAAATGGTGAGAGAACATCTGGTAGTTTTATTAATCTTCCATATTTCAATGGTAATGAAAGAAGAGCGTATAGACCTGATGGAAGCAAAATGGATTTAAATTATTTTTTAAAAGTAGTTGAGGCTAACCTACAAACAAAAGATAGTTTACAAGATGTTAGTAATAAAAAAATAAAAGAAGTATTGACTGGTGGTCCAGAAGAATTTTCTGATGGTCCTCCATGTTTACAGATGATTTGTAAAGAGATACAGGAATCAGGGACCAAATTAAAAGACGAAAGAGATAGATTTTTATATAATTACATGGTGTTTGCGAAAAAAAAATTTAGTGAAAACTGGGAAAAGAAAGTGTTAGAAGCTGCAAGAAATTATATTTTGTATGATGAGATATGGGGTGATGGCAAAGTAGAAGAAAAAATAAAATATTGGAAAAAAGATACAGCAGGTTTTAAATGTAATGATTTACCGATTTCATCTTATTGCGCGAGGGGAACGTGTCTTAAGAGAAAATTTGGTATTGGTGGTCACTTTGATTCGCAGTGGCCATCAGTATCAGGTTTAATTAGAATTATGTACAAACCAGATCATGAATATTTTTTTAATGTAGAGGTGGCTGCAGATAAAATTGTACAAGTGCACGCACGTAGTATAAAACAATTTAACGAAATGAAACAAATGCGTAGTCTTATTGCAGATCACACCACGACATATCCTCCAAGTATAAAAGAAAAAGAATATCAAAACATATTAAATGGATTATGGGCAACCATGGAAACTATTCAGCCACCTGCAGGGACAAATCCAATAGATATGCTAAAGAAAGAATTATTTGATTATGTTAACGGACCAAAAGCTAGTTCATACGCAGCATTTAAAAGTGGATCTGTTTTACATGAGGATCAATATTTTTATTTTGTATACGATAAATTTTATGACGAATTAAAACGTGGAGATTGGAATCAGGAACGAGCAAGAACAGCCACCATGGTAAAGCAATATTTCAAAGGTGAGTTTGATTGTCAAAAAAGATTTCCAAAAGGTGACAACGAAGAATCATTCCCACCACTAAGAGTTTTAAAACTTCCAAAAGAAGGTTTAGAAAAAGAAGAGATACCAGAAGAAATAATAGAAATAGAAGACAAGGAGAATATAGTATGACGAAACCACCTAAAGTTTATATATCAATGCCAACGTATGATTTAATGCAAGTATCCACATGTTTATCACTAGTTAAATTATTTAATAAATTTACGATTGCAAAAATACCAGCTGAGATTGGCACGTTTAAATGTCCGTATGTAGGTTATGGTAGAAACGTATTGACTGCGATGTTTTTAGAATCAGGTTTTGATTATCAATTGTTTGTGGATTCAGACATGGAGTTTGAACCTGACGTTGTAGGCCGTATGATTATATCACAAAAAGATGCAATATGTGTGCCATACAGAAAAAAAACTCAAGATAATGTGGTTAAATTTTCTGTAGAGTTTGAAAACCCAATGGATATTAAAATAGATGATAAAGGTATCGTAGAGTTAAAAGCGGGACCTGCAGGTTTAACATTAATACATAGAAAAGTTTATGAAAAATTAATTAAAGATAACCCGCATCTTAAAATAAAACAAAAAGAAATAATATCTGACAAAGCAAACTCATACTTTTATAATTTTTGGGATACAACTTTTACCAAAGATGGAACGTGGTGGGGTGAAGACGTGAACTTTTGTAATTTAATTAGAAAGTCAGGTTTTAAATTTTATGGAATCGTTGATGGACAGACCACGCATCACGGATCATATGGCTGGACGGGGTCATTAAAAGATGGATTTAAGAGAGCCAATGGAAAAGATCAATAAAATTTATGGACCACCTGGTACAGGTAAAACATATAGATTAATTAAACGTGTTAAAGCTTATCAACGTAAAGGTGTACCACTACACAAAATAGGTTACTTTGCATTTACAAGAAAAGCTGCAGAAGAAGCACGTAAAAGAATCAACGTATCTGAAAAAGAAGTTCCATACTTTCAAACCATACATGCTTTTTGTTATCATTTATTAGGATTGAAAGAAGAAGACATCATGCAGCCATATCACTACGAAGACCTTGGTAAAAAATTAAACATACGTGTTTCTTTTACAGATAAATACAATGAAGAAGAAACACATTTTTTGACTTGTAACAATCCATATTTTCAAATGATACAAAGAGCTATAAATAAAGACATAGATATTAGAAATGAATATGATCTTAATTCACATGATAAAAAAGAAATAGATTATGATACTTTAAATCACATTTATAGAAATTTATTATTATACAAAGCTAAAAATAATATTGTTGATTTTAACGATATAATAACAGAAGTAGTAAAATCGGATAAAATACCAAAATTTAAAGCTATATTTATTGATGAGGCACAGGATCTGTCTCCTTTACAATGGAAGCTTTACGATAAATTAAAAGAACATTGTGATCAAATTTATTTAGCTGGAGATGATGATCAAGCTATTTATGCATGGGCCGGAGCTGATGTAAACAGATTTATTAAAGAACCAGGTAAAGAAAAAGTATTAAGGAGATCAAGACGTATTTCTAAAGCTGTGCAAGAGCAATCTGCTATACCAGTGAGCCGTATATCAGGCATCAGGAAACATAAAGATTATTTAGCTAGAGATTACAAAGGTGAGTGTCAACATATTTTAGATTTAAATCAAGTTAATCTTAGACAGGGTAGATGGCTTATTCTTACAAGAACAAAAAGTAATTTACTAGATATTATGAAAGATTTAAAAAATAAAAATTTTTATTATCAAAGTAACAAAGGTAAAAGTTTTAAAGTAGGAATGTATGAAGCGGCTGCTGCATACACTAAATGGAAATTAGGTGAAGTATTAGATGAAAAAGAAATAAATGCAGTTAGAGAATATATACCAAGTGGTAATTGGAATGATAAAAAAGAATGGTATGATGTATTTTCAGCAGATCAAAAAGAAATTTTATATTTAAGAAACTTAATTGCATCTAAAGAAAATTTAAAAGAGAAAGCAAGAATATGGTTGTCAACCATACACGCGATAAAAGGTGGTGAAGAAGATAATGTCATACTATCTTTACATCAAGGTCGTAAGGTACAAGAGGGAGTCCGATTAAGTGTTGACAAACAAGATGAAGAGCATAGAGTGTGGTATGTTGGAATCACTCGAGCTCGAAATAATCTATACAAACTAAAAGCAAAAAAGAAATTAAAGGAGTATCAGCTATGACGCATAAAGGCATATTTGATGAAACGTTTCCACAATATACTCAAGTGGGTGGAAACCACTACACTAAATTTAATATACAACCATATGAATTTATTTCTAAAAATGATCTCTCATTTTTCCAAGGGAACGTTATAAAATACGTTTGCAGGTATCAGCGTAAAGGAGGCATAGAGGATATTAAAAAAATAATACACTATTGTCAGTTAGAAATGAAAAAAATGCAGGATATGAAAAAGAAATGATTTTACCACAAACAGAGTGGGTGCAGCCTACAGAATATCCTGATCTTAGATCGTACGATGAGATAGCCATAGACTTAGAAACAAAAGATCCAGATCTAAAAACAAAAGGATCTGGTGCTGTTATAGGTAATGGTGATGTTGTGGGTATATCTGTAGCAACGTATGCAGATAAATGGTATTTTCCAATCGCTCACAAAGAGGGTCCTAACATGGACAGATACAAAACTCTTGAGTGGTTTAAAGATATTCTTGAATGTCCTGCCACAAAAATATTTCATAACGCAATGTATGATATTTGTTGGATTCGTAGTTTAGGATTAAAAATAAATGGTTTAGTTGTAGATACCATGATTGCATGCTCTTTGTTAGATGAAAACAGATTTTCTTATACTTTAAATACTTTGTCTTGGCATTTTTTAAATGAAGGTAAAAATGAAAGAGCTTTACTTGAAGCTGCTAAAGCCAGAGGACTAGATGCTAAAAAAGATATGTGGCAATTACCTGCACAAGAGGTAGGAGCCTACGCAGAAAAAGATGCAGAGTTAACTTTTAAACTTTGGCAACATGTAAAAAAATTATTAATTGAAAATGATTTAGAAGAAGTTTTTAATCTTGAAACGGATCTCTTTCCTTGTCTTGTGGATATGCGTTTTTTAGGCGTTCGCGTAGATACTCAAAGAGCTTACGACTTACGTAAGGAATTGATAGGACAAGAGCAGCTATTATTGAGAGAAGTTCAAAAAGAAACACAAGAAGAAGTTCAAATATGGGCAGCAAGATCGATCGAAAAAGTTTTTCAAAAACTAAAGTTATCTTACGAACGAACTGCAAAATCTGATGAGCCTTCATTTACTAAAAATTTCCTTTCTAATCACCCACATCCTATCATACAAAAGATAGCAGAAGCAAGAAAGATTAACAAAGTAAACACAACATTTATTGATACAATATTAAAACATGAACACAAAGGTAGAATACATGCAGAGATAAATCAAATTAGATCTGATGATGGTGGAACAATCACGGGAAGATTTTC
>Ga0209348_1001022_pt1 | contig 13967 bp, 18 predicted proteins | sample ETNvirenome_2_30_FD_184065 | JGI IMG/M metagenome (GOLD analysis project Ga0209348, IMG submission 184065) | Marine viral communities from the Pacific Ocean - ETNP_2_30 (SPAdes) (version 2) | ecosystem: Environmental > Aquatic > Marine > Oceanic | place: Pacific Ocean | collected 2013-06-22 | reverse complement strand
TGCAAAAGCTGATGATGAATTTGCTGATCTATATGAAGCACAAGATGCAAGAATAAATGATCCTGAGATTCCATTGTCACAAAGAAGAGCAGAAGCATTAAGCTTTATGCAAAATCTTGGGGTTACACAGAAAGTGCGTAGTGCCCAAATTGCTGATCAGGCAACACTTGCAAGCATGAAAATATCTGAGGAAAATCAAAAACTTAAGGAAGATCAAGCGATATTTGATAGAGTTATTAAGCAACTAGGTATCTCGAAGGACGTATTTAGCCTAGCGGAAGATATTAGAAAGAGCAACGAAGATAAAGCAATGCGAACAGTGTATACTCCTGAAATGGAGGGGAAACAGAAACTAGCTGAAAAGCAAATAACAGAGGCTAAGGCATCTCAAACTGTTCAACCTGTATTTGATTCAAGTGGTAAACCTATAGCCGGTTTAGCTAGAAGAGGCACTACATTACTTCGGAAAGATCCAAGTACAGGTCAATTTTCTATTCTTGGTACAGGGGTTGAGAATGTTGTGGATGTTGATAAAACACCAACCACTACACCTACTATTAAAATGGTAGATCCTGAAAGAGGTTTTAGAGGTACGTTACCTCGCAAAGTTGAAGACGCCATACAGGATACTGCAAGATATCTCGGCATTGGAACACTTCCTGATTTTATCCTAGAAGGTGGTGAAGAAAAATTAACTGCATCACAGAGAATAACTACTATTGGTAGAACATTAGAACCACTTTTAATGAAGTCGTTTGGTGGCAAAATGACAGATCAGCAGATCAAAAGAATCGAACAAAGTATACCTTTATCATCTGATGATGAGGAAAAAGGTATGGCAAAGATGTCAGAAACTGTAGGTTTACTGAGAGATCAACTAAATAGAGCAAATGATGTCATACGAACTCTCAATCCCAAAACAGAAGCTTTTGCAGAAGCTATGAGTACCAAGAAAGGAATCGAGGCTAATCTACCAATCATAGAAGAAATAGTTAATCGATACTATGGTGACATTCCTTCAGATGGTAGCATAGGTTCTTTATCTGATGTAGATGCTCTTTTACAAAGTGAAGAATTATTCCAAAGTTTGCCAAGAGATACAAATAAAACAAATTCGAACATTAGCCCACTCGATATACTTGCCCGATAATTATGGATGAGCAACAAAATACCAAACTACCATTTGATCCTTCTCGATTAAGTAATAAGGATCTTGATAATCAACATAGTAAATTTCAAAATTATTTAGGGGAAAATATTGGATTACAGGGAGAAGTAGGCTATGCAGAGGCAAAAAGTCACTATGAGTCTTTAAATGCTGAAAGAGCAAAAAGGATGTCGATTGCTCTACAGGAGCAGACACAAAAAGATCCTAGCTTAGCTCAACAAATTGATGCTATAGGTCGTGGTTTGCAAGAAAAAGGTGTAGATATTATGGGCGCTTTGCCTGATATATCACAAGCTATAGCAAATAGATTAGGTATGGACGAGGGTGAAAGTCCATTTGGTTCGAAAAACCTAAGCAGAAGTCTTCAGGGTCTAGGAGGTGGATATTATAGTTCTGAGCGTTTACCAACAGCAGATGATTCTAAGCCAAGAATATTAAACCCTATAACGCAAACAATATTAGGCGTACAGAGTACATCTGAACCTACCACACTTGGAGATATGCCATCAAGGTTACGGCCATATGCCGTAGGTGGAGAAGAGTTGGCTATAGGTATGAGTTTCTTTGCTCCACAAGCGATATCTGCTAGGTTTGCCAAACTTGCACCCACTCCTGTTGCAATGAGTCAGGGAAGGGGTTTTGCAGTTAAGCAAGCAGTTAATGATCAAGTTCAAGCTTTTGCCAAAAATCCATTAGCATATGCAGGTGTGGAAACAGGTGTAGCCTCACTACAAGCTTTAGGTGGTGGAGTAGCGGAAAAAATAGCACCGGGTGATGAAAATGCAAGGATGATTGGAACATTAGCACCTGTTCCGCTTGTAACATCAGGTGGAGTTGCTTTAACTTCTTTCTTAAATTCCATAACAAGAGAAGCTGTACCAAGGGTAACAAAACAAGCTACTAAAGTAGCACGCATGTTACTGCAAGGAGATAAGGCAATAGAAGCTGAACTCAGTAAGGAATTAAGTAAATACTTTACAAAGGTGGATATGAATCCATCAGAAGCTATAAAAGTTTTAAGTGAAGCAATAAGTAAACAGGGTTTAGTTGAGGGTAAACTACCGGGTACATCTGTAGGCTTATTAACAGGAAACAAAGAGTTACTTGCAATTGAATCTGCAATAATAAACAACATTCCTGATGTAAGTCAAGAGGCGGCAAAGGAGGCAAAAAATGCAGTAGTCACACTAAATAATGCTTTTGATAATGTTTTAAAAATTGAAGGTGCAAATCCTGAAATAGTAAGGGAAATTGCAGATGCTAGAGTGGCTCAAATAAATGCACTCTTTAGTACTAAAATTAGTAATGACATTACTAAAATAAAAAACCTACAAAAACAAGCAGGATTAGTTAAATCGCCAAATGCACCACTTGCGAAACAAAGTAGTGCTGTACAAATCAGAAAGATTATAGATAAAAATCTCAAACAACTTGATGATTATGAAACTTCACAATGGAATAAGCTTGATAGAACCCTAAATGCACAAACAAACGAAACTCAATTGGCAATATCTAGCCTTATTGACGAAGGGTCTACACCTTTTGTTCCTGAGTCTTTAAGTAAACTTAGGGCAGTAAGGGATATCGGTGAATCTATTGATCCCGTAAAAGCTAGAGGTGTAAGTTCAGGTGACTTGATCGATGCAAAAAAAGAATTATCGAAAAGAATAAGAGAAGCAAAAAATGCAAACAATCTTCCCTTAGTAAGAGAGTTAACCATTATGCAAAATGGTGTGTACAATGATTTAAATAAAATTAGTAAAAGATTTGGCGCACAAATAAGAATAGCAAATGCGGCCACTAGAAATAAATATGGTTTCTTGGATATAGATATTGTATCCAAATTACTTAAGAAAAATGGTCAAGGTAATTTACCTAAGCCTGATTTAATCTTAGAAAAAAAATTGCTTGGCAAACAGCAATTAGCATACAACACATTTAACGATTTATTAGTGGCGACTAGAGGGCAAATATTGTCTAAAGAAAATGCCAACCCACTAGGTAAATTTTATTTAGCCGCAGTTGATGAAGCTATTGACCCAAATGGAGTGGTTGATGCTGATAAATTAAGTAAATTTATGATTAGAAATCAAGAAGGTTTAAAAGCCCTTGGTATGTATGATGCTTTGAGTGAACCTCGTAATCAGGCTTTATTTGTAAAAAAAATGCAAGAATATCATAAACAAATGAATGAAGTGCCAACCCAAAAAATTTTACAAAACATTTTAGATACAAAACGAATCCCTGAAAGAAATTTAGGTCGCGTTGAGAGATTTATAGATAATACTTTATTTAGTAGCAATAATAGAAAGAAAGAATTATTTAGGTTAACAGATTTAGTTAAAAGAGCGCAATTTCACAAGCAAGACCCGATACAAGCTCTTGAAGGTGTACAATATTCTGTACTACAAAATTTAATTAATAAATCTTTTCTTAAAAGAAAGTATACGCCTTATGGAGAAGAGGTAGCAGATTTAAATCTTATAAGTGGTAAAAATATTAAAGATTTACTTCAACAGAAACAAGGTAAGACAACACTTGAACAAGATTTATTATCTACTAAAGTATTCACTAAAGAACAAATTGATTCTATAAAGCTTATGGCAGATAAAGCTATTGAGCTAGAAAAGAATCTCTTAATTAGAGAGGGAATTGCACCTAGTGAAGCTGTAGACCTTTTACCCAAAGGTGATGCAATTGCTGATATTATGGGAAGACTTGGAGGTGTATTTGTCGCACAAGCAAGCCCCATAGTTAGTGGGATTGGACATGAGTTAGTTATTTCATCAATTTTCTCTAAGGCCGGTAAAGATCTGATGTCTAGATTACCAAAAGATAAACTTAGAAAGATACTTATTGAAGCTACAAGAGATCCTGTCTTAATGAAAAGACTTCTTGAGGATGTAAAAACGCCTAAAGCTGTAAGAAGTAGAGATCAGTATTTCTTAAATGCTATGGTATCTAAGAAAATTCTTTCTGAGCGCGAACGATATGATATTGAAGACTCTGCCTATGGTGTTAACAATATAAAAAAGTTACAGGAAGATATTGCAGCGTTAGGAAAAAAAGGTCTTTCAGCAAATAGAATTATGGCAGTGTATGAATTGGCCTCAAGAAATAAAAATGAAAATGTTGGGGAGTTTGTGCTTGATCAGGTACAATCTATTTTAGACATGAGTGACGAGGAGAGGACTAAGATTAGAATGCGTATACCTAAAAGACCTGTTAGAAAACGAATCACTCGTCCCAACCTACAACCAACTAACCCTTGACACTTTCACCGATATAGGTAGATTGTACTTACATTCATTATTCATAATATTATCCTTATTATGTAGCTACCTCTGAGAGGGGGTAGCTTTTTTATGTGTTGACATGTTTGTGCATTATTTGTTTATGTTCAAATCTCTCGCCCAAAAGGGCATAACTAAAACATAAAACAAAATAATATTATGGGATTCTTAGACAACATTAGTGAAGAGCCTGTTAAAGCAGGTAAGTATGTAAGATTGCAAGATGGTGAAAATCGTCTTCGTTTATTAGGCGGAGGTGATGATGGATTACTCATCTTTGGTAAAGAAGGATGGACAGGTGGAGATGATAGTAAGAAAGTTCATCGTTGGGATCTTAAATCAGAAGCACCTAAATTGGATTTCAATGATGATCCAAAAGTATTCATGGCAGTACCTGTTTGGAATTACCAAGTTGAAGCAATTCAGATTTGGAATATTACTCAGGCAACTATACGGACAAAGATTCGTGAGTTAGCAAATGATCCTGAGTGGGGAGACCCTCGTAACTATGATATTAAGGTAAAGAAAGAAGGTGAGCAAATGCTAACCAAGTACGAAGTTACTCCATGCAAGGAAAAGGAGTTGACTGATGAGGTTAAGCAAAAGCTTGCATCAACAACTATCGACACAAAAGCATTGTTTGATGGTGGTGATCCACTGCCTGAAGCATGAGTGGAAAGTTTACTATTGAGGTACATAGTAGTCCATCTAGGTATGAGTTTGAGGGATCAGTAGCAGATGCTATTGATGCAATGGATACATTGCACAGGTATCTATTGGATGGATATGATCCAAGGATTGCTCATGCAAAGATTGCAAACCTCAAAAGACTTGGTAAAAGCAATGTATCTACAAGGGCTTTGTCACCTCATAAGGAGGAAGTGCAAAGATCAAGTTTTGATGTAACCCTGAAACAGATCAAGGACAATGCTACAGGTTGATATAAGCAACAGCGAGTATCATTCAAGACCTGAATTGGGTAGGAGTACAGCATTTGACTTGCTGAACACTTGCCCAAAGCTTGTGCGACACAAACAACAAACAACAAAAACTGATGCCCCTCATTTCGTTATTGGTGGAGCGTTTCATACTGCTACACTTGAGCCACATAAGCTCGATGAAGAGTATGCCGTAAAGCCAAGCGAAATTGATGGTCAGTCATCTCGGACAAAACACTATAAAGAAGCGTTTGAGATGATTGAGAAATCAAATCCACAAAAGCGATGGTTAAGTCCATCTGATTGGGATAAAGTAATAGAGATGTCCGAAGAGGCCAAGGAGCATCCATTCTTAGAGAGTTATCTATCTGAGCCTGATAAGATAATTGAAGGCACAGGATTCTTTGAGCTTATGGGTGCAAATTGCAAAGTAAGACCTGACTACTACTTTCCATCAGATGGAACAATCATTGATCTTAAATCCACTACAGATGCAAGTCCAAGAGAGTTTAAGAGAAGTGTACATAAATATGGTTATGCTTTTCAGGCCGCTTGGTATCTACATGGATTAAGATTGTGTGGTGAGAACCCAAAGAGATTTATATTCTTTGCGGTAGAAAAAACTCCACCATATCTGACAGGTATATATGAGATCTCCAACGATGATGTAGAGAAATATATTCCTATGATGGAGCAAGCCTGTACTAAATGGGCAAAATGTGTGGAAACAGGAGTATGGGATGGATATCCCGATAGTGTTCAGGTGCTTGACATGAGCAATAAAATAACTCATGGAAAGATGTCGATTACTAAATTGGCAAAGCACCTTAGACTATCAAGGAATACAATAAGTAAATACATAAAGGGCTTAGAGAAACAGATAGTAGGAAGAGAAACCCTGTATGATATAAACGAGGTAACTAAAGCAATAACAGATGGCAAAAAAAATAAACGCAAATCGAAAAGGAAAAGCGTTTGAGCGTAAAGTTGCACATATATTAAGTGATAATGGATTCCCTGCAAGGCGTGGACAGCAATTTGTAGGGAGTCCTGACTCACCTGATGTAGTGAGTAGCGACTTTCCTTTTCACATAGAATGCAAAGCAGTCGAGAGATTAAACATATATAATGCTATGCTACAATCGATTAAAGATTCAGGTGAAAAAGCACCATGTGTCATCCATAAAAAGAACAATGCAGACATACTTTTTACATGCAAATTGGATGATTTTTTAACACTATTAAACAAAAAAAGTTGGGAATAATGAAATGAAAAAAGAGATTAGGATAAGAATTGATGATGAATTACATGATAAATTGTATGAATATTATAATAATAATAGGGATAGATATTCCACTTTTACCTCGGCAATCCGTTCACTTTTCGCAGATATACTATCCACAAAATGCGGACAAAATGTGGAAGTTTTGCGGACAAAATGCGGACAAAATGCGGACATTTTGGACGATATCCCTCACGTACGCGCGACACTTCCTTCGGAAGTTACTAATAATTATATAGAAAAAAAGAAAAAAAAGGTAACTCCCAAAAAACGTGCTTGTTCCATACCTAAAGATTTCAATCCCCCGGTAACCATCGCAAGCGATGAGAACCTTGATCACAAAAGAGCAGTTGAGTATTTTCGTAATTGGGCTGAAGCAGGTGACAAGAAATATGTCGATTGGATTGCTTGCTACAGGAATGCCTGTAGGAATTGGTTAAAGGATAAAGTTCCTTCCTCTAGCAAATCCACTAAGGTTAATCGAATCTCCTTAGACTGATGGATTATCAGATATCTGAACAGGCAGTACTATCTGCGTGTCTACGAGATGATAGTGGATTATCAAGTGCCAAGGCTTGCGAGCTACTCACTGAATCTGATTTTTCATCAGAGGCTCATCAGAAGATCTTCAACCTCATCAATCAGAAGCATGACATCAATGAGGTCGATGTTTGTATTGAGCTACCTGAATGCTCTCAAGAAGCTTTAGCTCTAGGTGAGCGCTATGGTGGGGGAAAGATTGATCGGTATGTTGAGCAATTGGTTTCCTCAAGAAATCAAAGGATAACTGATTTGGCTCTCAAGGAAGCGATGGAAGCACTTGATCAAGGAACATCAGTTGAGAATATTGCAGGTCAATTCAATAGCAAAGTAGCCAAGGCACTATCGTCAGGGAGTGGGCAAAGCAAGGTGAGTAGTGCAGTCAAGAAAGCAAGGGATGAGTTCTTTGCTATTGATGAGGGCAACTCAACCGCAGTATCCACAGGATTTAAAACTTTAGACTTTGCATTCGGTGGAGGTTTCCAAAGGGGTAGGTTGTATGCATTGGGGGCAAGGCCGGGGATTGGTAAGTCAGCACTTGCCATTCAGTTCTCACATCAGGTTGCTTCCAAAGGCTACAGGGTCGCCTATGCTTCCCTAGAGATGTCTGCAACTGAGTGCGCAGGTCGGATGCTTGTCCGTGACTCAATGGTCTATCGTCCAAGAAAGAAAGGTGACCTGACTGAATCCAAGCGACAAAAGATTCAGGAAAGTGTTAATCGTATGAGTAGTCTTCCCCTGACCTTCAAGGATGATAACAAAGCGACATTGGATTCCTTCCGAGCATTCCTCTTCCAAGAGAGGGCAAAGGGTGACTTGGGACTTGCAGTGATTGATTATCTCCAACTCCTGTCAGCACATGGATTTAAGTCAAGGACTCAAGAGGTCGATTTTATATCTAGGTCATTAAAGCAATTGGCAATGGAACTTGATGTTCCCATCTTAGCCCTTAGCCAATTGAACAGGAACTTGGAAACGGCAGGTCGAGATCCTATGTTATCCGATCTCCGTGAGTCAGGGGCAATTGAACAGGATTGTGATACAGCAATGCTTCTCTCCGTTCATCAAGAGGACGAAGAGGAGTCACTTGATGAGCCAACTGAAGTAATCAAGTGCCACATAGCCAAGAACAGAGGTGGACAAAATGGGTTGGATGAATTGTTGGACTTCGATAAGGCTCATGGATTATTCAGCGTCAACCTTCCCAATAGGCTAAATTAGCCTCCCGAAAGCACCAAAAAAGCGTTTTGATTGATTACGAGGGTCTAGGCTCATGTCTCAAAACAAAACGCTTTTAAGAGGGGGTACGGGGTTGGTTAGGTTATTTCATTTTTTTTAACCATCCTTCCATCATTTGTATAGTAATCAATTGGCAAAAGTATTAAGTCTCTCAATCTCTTAGCAGTTTTTTTGTCTTTTGTCTTGAGACTCTTCCTAATCCTTTTCTTAGTCTTAGGGTCTGTATAACAAATGTACCAAGTGCCATTATTGAGCCACAGGTTCTGATCGTATCTTCTCTTCCTGTAATACTTGGATCTTGGCTTAGAACATCGCAAAGGGAATCTGAATGAATCGGCATCAAGTCCCCTCTTTGCCCAAAACTTAAAACTAGCTTTGGTCACTTCACTATTTTCGATTATATTTTTTATATAATTATATTCATCATTTGTAATCTCATTTGAATCAGTAATCGCGTGATTAAGTAGAGTTGGATCTGTCTCAATGATAAGCTTAATACTAATTCTATTATTTAATTCATTAGTCCCTTTTTTATCCCAAGGAAATACATCTTCTTTACTATTCATCTGTTTATAAAAACCTGTTAAACCAACCTCTGCTGAACATCCATTTGATTATCCTAAATAGAAAAAAGAATGATAGGCTAAGTAGTATTTTTGGTAACAGGTCATCGTTGTTATTTTGCTTACTCATCAATCTCGATACACAAGTGTTATCAGTATGAGTAGTACTAGCATAAAGCATAAGTATCCTGTGATTGTCATCCTAAGTTCCTTTCCAATTTAACCTCCAAATGCTCAACCACTTGAGCCTGTATCTGCTCAACTCTTTGCTTGGTTACTCCATGATCATTTCCAATCTCCTGAAATGTTTTCTTGGGCATCTCTTCATCGCTTATTAATTGATGTAGTCTGAATGCTAAAACATCTACAACTATTCCAATCACTTTTGATTTAATTTTACCCTTCGATGTAAGTGCAATCTTGTTTAAACTTCTATAAGAAATTAAACTATTCTGAGGTATATCAAGTTGAGTACTTAGGTGGAATTTAATGTCCCTGATTGGCAACTCATACTTGAGCATTAATGCTTGGTAAGACATTCGTCCATCCATGAAATCCTTGAGGATTCCTTTCGCTGTTCTGTTATCTATACTTTTACTAACATATGTCATAATGTTTTATCCTTTCTTTGGGTAATCTTGTATTTTATAATTTAGTTTATTCATGTAGTTTTTTCTCTCATTTTTACTACCAAGAAAATAAATGTATCTGTGCTTCTGTGGACGATCTACAACCTTGAATTTATCAGGGTTTGCCTGTCGATATTCCAAGGTGTATCTCTCTGTAATGGTCTTAGAGTGAAGAGGCTTAGTCGTTTCATAATCCATGAACATATCATCAGATTTGATTGTCTCTTCAACCATCTGCCACTCCGTTCTTTTGTCACTCAATCCTGTGTAAATGAAATTGGTTGCCTGATATACTTTGCCTAAGTGATCCTGACTAGTATCTGCGTAGCTAATAATTATCTTGGGTCTTGGAAGTAATTTGAATGATCCACCAATCAGGTAGCTCGCTTCATTCTTTCGATTGTATTTTAAGACCAACCTTTGCAACTCGATCACCTGATGCTTATATTCCTTGCCACACACTCCAATTGTCAAAGAGTGACTTGGGGGTGATCCATATAGAATGACTCCGATCAACTCATCCCCATCAAACATCCCAAAATAATGGGATGCCGATGGGAAGCGATGAGCATAATGAATGTCGATCACAAATGGAGTAACATCTAGTCGAGTGACTTCTTGGATTTTATAGTTCATTCTTTAGCCAATCACTATACATCCGATTAAGACTATTGAAGTAAAAGTTCACTAACCTTGGCAAGGTTTTGATATCTCCAACGATCATCCTGTCAGTATGAATCAAGTCACCTTTATCAATCTCAAAGGGTAGTTGCCACTCCTCATCCCATCCGAGTGTGCATCTTATTTGTAAATTATGATTAGGTATCCACCATGTCCATGCACCTGTCATGGAATCGATATCGAATCTAAACTCATCTTGGAACATCTGAAAGGAATCACCATCTCTTCCTTTGCCTATGATGATTGGCTCATTGCCAAGTTTAAGTAAGAACTCTTCAAGTTCAGTTACAAGTTTTTTCTGTGCGTTATTCATTATATTATCCATGTTTGAGGTTTTACTTATTCAACTTTCTTAAGTCAAATATATTTTTAATGATTGGAAGATAAAGCACTATCTGTGCAAGTATTAATCCGATAAACTCTAAGTCTAATTGGCTCATAATTTTATCCCTTTCTTAATTACAAATAGTTTTTAAACGATTTGTCACCACATTCCCTCATGTGCCTTTTGTACGTCGTTTCCTCTGTTTTGATAAGGTTGCAAATGTCGCTCTTATTTAGATTATCATTTTCATTGCCTATTTCTTCCAATGTGTACCTTAGCTCAATTGATGCCTTTACAATTAATGCCTCTAATAAGTCACATTGCTTTGAGCCACTTTGATTTTCTACCATCGAAGCTATTGCTTGTAAACTTAGGTTTTTATCGATCATAATTTTATCCCTTTCTTATTTGTGTAAGTAGTGAGGGATTAGACCCCCACTACTTCTGTGATTATATTTCTGAACTTTCTTGAATCCTTCTCACTGAAAGCCCCTCGCCACTGATTTTCTTCTTTAGATGCTCCCTTTGTGTTTCTAGTGGGTCTGTCATGGGTCATGTATGCCGTGTAAGCATTCATTGCATCCCATGCCGATTGACCAAAAGTACCAAGGTCTTCATGGTGGAATTGGGACAACATCCGATCACGTCCATTTTTTGACTTAGTAGGGATATCGTCATCATGCTTGCCATCAATCTTGAAGTACTTATTCGCCATTTTCCTCATTTGTGCACTTGTCACGTTGACATTATTCAGATGGTTAATATCGTTTTCAATCTTAGAGAAAACTTGCTCCATCCCTGTAGCCTGACTTAAAGCCTCGCTCATAATCGCCCTTTGGTTTCGAGTATGCCTAACCTTAATTACTTGGTCATCAGTCCATGTCGCGCATCCATTATTGCACCATACTCTAAGCAATTCAGTCTTTAGTACAGTAGAACTAGAACCATCAAAAGACGTATGCGCTGTTACTCTTTTTTGCAATACATCACCCTTAGTCTTTTTACCAACGTGCATTTGACCACTATAAGCGCTTATAAATAGACGTCTACCCTCATGGGTAAAACCTGATTCTTTATAGTCAAACCCCATAGTCTCTTTGAGCGCGTCCATAAAAGCAAATGCTTCTATAGGTTGCAATAAATCATAGCTATCCTTTACGATAGCTAAGGGGCAACCTCGATCATCTAAGATACGTGAATAGCCTTTGCAGATATTAGGAATATCCTCCTTGCTATAATCCTTAACATCTAAAAAGGAAAGGATATCGTTCACGTTCTCGCATTGCGATACGTCTTGTACTTTGAATTGCCTAGGTTCAAGGTTTGGCGTTGATGTTTGTGAGTCAGTAAAGACTCGATTTGATTCATTATTTAATATTATCATTTTTGTTTTATTATTTATATGGTTAATAGAAGTCAAATTTATTTTGTCGTTTCCTCTTTTATGATTTTGTCAATTTGTGCAATTGATATTCCACCCATTGCCCTTGACCAATTGCTTGCTTGCTTGTCATTCATGTTTTCAGGGGCTGACCAAATTTGAATGTTTGCTAATAAATGCTTGTAGATATCTAAATCATTATCGATTGCCTGATTTACTAGCAAACGGATATTATTTGGCGAGCAAGTCATTTTGCCCTCATTGCGTTTTCTTTCCTCTATTCTCTTTTCAATTATATTCATTTTCTATTATTCCTTTCTTATTTATATGAGTATTATGCAATCGCCTGAGCAATTGCCTTATTTTTCTTAGCGCCATGTGGATTTATCCAAATATTTTTTGCACGTTTATTAAGACCATCGCATAGTCTGCAGTCTTTGCATTGGATACCCTTTGAATCACTAGGGCACTCAATAAAGTCTTTGGGCTTATTTGGTGACACGTGAAAGACTCGTAAGCCCATTGCAAGCGCTTTAATTCTGCTTTCTTCTGTTTCAGTGGATGCCATAAAATAACGTCCATAGGCAAGTGCTCTCTCTTTACTCATGAGATGCCAATTATGGAAGTACCCCGTCCACCCCTTGCAAGCTTTAGCAATTGGCTTGATGATTTCTAAAGGGATTAATGAGGGATTACCATATGCACCAAATCTTACAAACTTGCCCCTGAATGCCTTGGATAATTCCGAGATACCAAGACGTTCGTAAACACCTCTTTGCCACGCTTTGAAAACGGACAAGGGTGCTTGTCCGACATTGACATAGCAGCCCTGACCATTAGCAAAGGGGCAACCTGAACAATTAGACTTTGCGTCAAAGCCCGTCTTGACCGATTCAACGGGGTTGATGTTTTTGTTTAATATCCATATTTGAGCCATCTGACCCGTCTTTACATTGGAAGTCTTCCAAGTAACAATTGTTACAAAGCGCTCGTTTTCGTGTATTATTGCACCTTTGCTCATATTGCACCCCTTTCACGTAAAGATTGAATTGCTAGTCTATAGGTCAAGCGACGTGTTTGCCTAATAGCACGTGACCTTTGACGTGCTTTTATTACTTGTTTAAAGGTTTGTATATTCATTATTTATTATCCTTTGGTTGGTGATTAAAGGGGTAGTTTAGGTAGTTTAATCTCTTTAGTTGGGCATTTTTTGCCTTCCCACTTGGCAGTAAACTTTTGCCAAGATTTAGTGAACTCTGAATCTGATTCTTCATTCTTATACCCCCAATCGGAAATCAATTCTTCAGGCTCATTGCCTAGTATTATGTATGCAGTAACCCCAAGGTCACCTTTTCTGAATGTCACCTTGGACTCATCGACACTTGTGCAAATCTCCTTTACTGATTTGATTGCATCAGATTTTTTTACTTCTGATGTAAAGACGCGAGATGTGTGGAAATCAGAAGCGCTTACTATATCCCATTCGTCTTTCATAAGGGTGTTCAAGAATGAACCTATTACAGGCTTCCAATCGTATATTCTAGTATTCATTATTTATTATCCTTGGTTTGAGTTGGTAAATTATTTCTATGTAGGGCGTATGCCATCCAATACTATTTGCATAGATAGTAATACAGGTCAAACAATATTTTATCTTTTATTTATAACAAAACAAAGCAATAATACACCAAAACAAGCTAAGTCATTGGTTTGCAACAAGTTAAAAGGTCAAAATTGTTTTTAGACTTTGCGAGGGTAAAGACCTGTCTTAAGGGGTAAAACGCGTTTTAAGTGCCTTCTTGCCCCCTTAGAATGGAAATGGCTTATTTCATGCAGATTTGGGGCTTATTGATAATTCATTCTCACCCCGATGCGTATTTATTTAATAAGAACAAGCTAAGAAGTGATTACTTTATTAGCTTAAGTG
>Ga0209348_1001019_pt1 | contig 13982 bp, 16 predicted proteins | sample ETNvirenome_2_30_FD_184065 | JGI IMG/M metagenome (GOLD analysis project Ga0209348, IMG submission 184065) | Marine viral communities from the Pacific Ocean - ETNP_2_30 (SPAdes) (version 2) | ecosystem: Environmental > Aquatic > Marine > Oceanic | place: Pacific Ocean | collected 2013-06-22 | reverse complement strand
GAGATATTATGAGTTCGACATATTCGACAAGTTTGAGAATAGAGCTACAAGGCACTGGTGAAAATTCAGGAACTTGGGGTACTATTACAAACAACAACTTTTCTCAATCTTTAGAGTTTTCTATTGCAGGTGTTGTAGACGTAGCTTGTGGTGATAATGCAGTTACAACTTTAACAAATGCTGATGGGCCACAATCTCAAGCAAATAACCAAGCAAGAAACGCTCACATAAGATTAACAGGAGCACATGGGGCTGTAAGAATAGCTCAGTTTCCAGCTACACAAAAAATTTATTTAATTACAAACGCAACAACAGATTCTGGATCTTCGGGGCCTTACGCAATGACTGTAAGACTAGGGGCATCTGGTAATACTTTATCTATAGAAAACGGCGCTACTAGACTAGTCGCCACAGACGGGACAAACTGGTATGATGTTTTTGCAGGACCAGGAACTTTAACTGCACCTGTAGATCTTAATGGTCAAACATTAACTTTAGACGCTGATGCAGACTCAACAATATCTGCAGCTTCAGATGATGTTATAACTTTTAAAGTAGCAAACGAAAATCAAATAACACTTTCAGATGGGGCTTTATCTCCATCTACAACAAACAATATTGACCTTGGTACTTCATCTTTAGAGTTCAAAGATGCATTCTTTGACGGCACAGTTCGTATGGATGCAATTGGGTTCGGTACTACTTCTATGGCTTTACCTTCAGCTGATGGTACATCGGGACAATTTATTCGTACAGACGGATCTGGTACTTTATCTTTTGCAACAGTATCAACCTCTGTTGCTTTAGATGATATTGCAACTGGTGATGCCGCTTCTACTTTGGCTACATCAGCTGGTAATATTACTCTAGATGCTCAAGGTAACGATACTGATATAATATTTAAAGGGACAGATAATAGTGCTGATATAACCATGCTAACACTTGATGGTAGTGATGCAGGTGCAGCGACATTTAACGCTGGTGCTACTTTTGGTGGTACTCTTTTACCAGCTGCTGATGACACTCATGATTTAGGTTCTTCTACTGCACAGTGGAGAGACATATATACTGGTGACTTAAACTTAAATAATACCAGAACTAGAGCTAATGAAGTTGATGGAACTTCAGGTCATTGGACTATTCAAGAGGGTGATGAAAACTTATTTATTTTGAATAGATTAAATGGTAAAAAATATAAATTTAATTTAGAGGAGATTGCGTAATGGCTTTAATAGTAGGGGGTACCACCGTTACAGGTACACAAACTTTAGACGCTACTAAATTAACAGGCAATTTGCCTGAAATTTCAGGAGCGGATTTAACTAATTTACCTGCTCCAAGCGCAAGTGATATTGGAACTGGAACAGCAAGTATAGCTTTTGATGCTGTTGGATCTTATGCTGCACTTTGTTATAGTTCTAGTGGTGCAGGCTTCAGTGGTGGTAGCACAACAGCAGGAAGTGGTCTTGATACTGTAACTTTTGCAGGTAATGATGGAGGATCTAACCGTTCTGGAACATGGAGATGTATGGGCCACACAATTAACAGTAGTAGTGACCATTCCAGAGGCACTGTTTGGTTGAGGATATCATAATGAGTATAACATTAGTAGCAGTAAGAAATCCAAAATGGAAATCCATAATAGATAGTGAAGGTAATCCTATAAACGATAGTGAAGGTAATCCAATAAAAGTTATTGACTGTGAATGTCAATGGTCACACTTAGGAGACAACACGCAAGATTGGTTACCATTTACAGCAAATAAGGATGATGTAGAATCGCATGGTAAAAATTTATACAATGCTTTAGTAAATGGTGATCACGGTACCATAGCTGACGAGTAGATACCACTCTACTTATTTGTCAAGAAAACAATTTTAAAAAGTTCTGTTGATTTCAAACAAAACATGTTTACATTAGGTTCTCACCAAAATTAACAATCAACAGGAGATAATATGAGCGAACAAGATTATTTAAAAGCTATTGCTGTCCTTGCTGACAAGGTGAGCAAATACCATGAAAGACTATTAGCAATGGAAAGAGACTTTGAACGTCACATGAAAGACGCTGCTAGTCACTGTCCAGATGATTGTGAGTGTAGAAAATCCTAAGACTTAGGAGTTTTACCCAACATATCTTTTAATGATGGAGCAAATACTTTTACATCCCGCTTTATTTTTTCAGCAGTTGTAGAAGTGTTTGGATCATCTATATCAGCTTGCATAGCTTCTTCTGATTCATACTCTTGACCAGTATCTGTGTTTGTTATTGTTGTTTCTGTCTTAACATTATATTTAGGAACTACCCTACCATCTTCTAAAGTTACTGTTCCAATCTGTTCTGCGTTTTTTACTATTGGCATTATATACTCCATCTTAAATTAAAACTTAAAATAACCCTATCCTGATTAGAATTATTTTCTTGAACTTCATGTTGTAACCATGAAGGAAAAAAAATCAAGTTTTTCTCTTTAGCCTCCCACTGCACAGTATGCGCGAGATGCGCTGATAAATCTAAATTTCTAGGTGGTTCAAACACCTCCGCCTGTGGCCTTGGTTCAATAAACACTATGTTTCCGCTATTTTTAGGTACTTTTAGATATAAAACACCAGATAGATAATTAAGAGGATGTGTGTGAATATTGTTTCTTGCACCTGGTGGATTAATAATACCCCACAACCCTGTCATTTCTGGAGAATATTTTTCTTCTACGCTTAAAGCATTAAAACATTGTTGAGAATGAAACATTATATCTTGAGTAATTTCTTTAAAATCTTCGTGTGAATACAAATCTTCTTTGCTATGCCACCCTTTTACATTAGACTTTGGAGATCCCACTGTATCTCTTTTTTTTAAATCGTATAATTTTTCTACTAAATTATAATCTTTCTCAATCTCCATGGTAAAAACTGGAGTAATAAATAATCCTTGTAATTTCATTTTAATCCTTTCTAAAGTTGACCTTTTGTAACCTCCATAAAACTTACAATTATGTGAACTTGGTTAGCAGCGTTGGCCTGCGCTTTTAATACATCAGATTCTTGCAAAACAAGAGGCTGAGATAGTAACTCTGTTGTTGTATTTGTAGCAACACTTTTAGCTTTAAATAATTCAAAGGTTGCAGACGACCTAACAACTTCTACATCTACTAATGTTGTGCTTCCTGAGTCATTACAAATTAAAATAGATTTGACTACATCAGTTGTAGGTGGCACAGGTGGTGTAGCACCAGGATTAGCTGTAGGGACTGTTATTATGGTTGTTAAATCTGTTGATGTTATATCAACCATTGCGCTTTTAAATGTGTTAGCCAAGAAAAAAACCCTCCGACTCTGCTTCTTCTTTTAAGTCTTGTTGATAGTTAGTATTTAATAAAAGTATTATTTGATCAAGTAATCTAATCATTTGATCAAACTGACCAGCATCATACTCTGGTGTAGCGTTAGGTAATCTAGTAATTGTAATTTTAGCCATAAAAACCTCCAAACGGATTAAAAAAATATCCTATGCCACCAGTATTCATATTTAATCCTTGACCTCTGTTCTGCACTAAACTTGCTATACCCTCTTCTATCTTATTTAGTCTGTCATTAATACCACTAAACTGATCGTCATAACCAATCATTTGTTGGCCTACTCTATTAAAAAGACCTGTTTCAGGTGCTGTTGCTGCAGAGGGCACAGGTATTTCTATAGGATTATTTCCAGTAATATCTTGTCCTACTCCTTGATTTGGTAATGTGCTCGTAATGTCTCTAGAATCTCCCGAACCAAATCCAATAGCAAAAGCATTATTATCGGGAATCATAGAATCTCCTCTTTCAATAGTTGCTAAAGGACCACCCACTGGTGTTTGTGCAGATATGGGTACACTAGGAGGTGTTACATTTAACGTTCCAGGTGGTGAAACATTAAAGTTTGCATTTGATATGTTAAAAAGCGGATTTGGTGTAGAGTTTGCTGCTTTAAGTGGTTCACGATTTGGAAGTTGTGGCATTTGATTACCTGCAGCCAAATACTCTTCTAAAGATGAAAAGCCCGCTCCAGGTTGTCCAGGATCATTAAAAGCAATATATCTTCCCATATCACCTTCTTGACGAAACATCATTATCTTCTACCGTCTGGTCTTATTTCTAGTTTTTGTGAACCAAGTCTCCAAGGAGTATCATCTACTGTATTAGTTGTATATCTTATTTTTACTGCTCTGCCTCTGCCTCTAACACTTACTTTTTCTGTTGTGCTGGTTATACTTGCGTTTGATGTTACATTAGAGGAGGATTGAGGATACTGCTCTAACGTAAGTCTTGCCGTCATAGTATTTGCAAGATTGTCAAAATCAGGCACTAGTTTACTGATAGACATCAATTGATCACCATCTGCTATTTCAACAGAACCTGTTTCTAAAAATGCTGTTATGGCTGTGCCATCTGCCTGATTATTACCTGACTCGTGTTCGTATAAAAAAGATGCACCAGCTGTTAGTCCTAGTATGGTAGATATGTTAGCTGTAGCACTGGCGTTATACTCAGTGGCGATTGGTTTTTCATAAACATAAGCACCAAGCCACGTAGTTCTACCTAAACTTAAAGTGTACCAAGTGCCCTCTAGATAATTATATGCCACTGCTCTGTCTATCTGAGATGCGTTGGCTGAAGGATAATACCAAATTATTTCATTGTATGCCGTGTTTAATCCGACAGCTATGTCGTTTTTGTTTGTGTAACTAATATTATCAAAAACAAAATCTTGAACTGAGCAAGGCATTTTTTTGACGACACCATCGTAAAGATAAAATGCATCATCAGACATCCAATAAGCTATGCCATTGACCTCAATAGCAGCATGTTGGGCTATAAGACCTGCGTTTGCACCAAGCTGTCTAAGACCAAAAGTAAAAGGTGTTCCGACAAACTGTATTCCATGTAGTGATGTGTCGGTCCAAACAAGTATTTGTCCTGCCGATTTGACAGCACCTACTATTTTTGAACCGTCTGATATACGTAATGACCCTGCTTCATTAGTGGCTACAGGTGTAAAATCTGTTGCATCTTCTCTATCTGAGAACCTAAAAAATAAATCATCTTGAGTGCCTGTACTACCAATAGTTGTTTCTGTACCAAATACTAACAAATGTCTCGTATCTGTTGAAACTAAACTAAATCTAGATGCAGTAGGGGCGTTAGACAAGGCTGTTGCTCTAGATCCAGTGCCTCCTGATGTATCCCAAATAAATGTACCACCATCTAAAACAGTGGCTATTAAATCTTCGCCAAAATTATCTAAAGACCAATTTCTACCAACAAGGACTACGTCAGATGCAGAGCTAGCTGATCCCCAAGCACCACTATTCCATGTGTCAGTGCCCCAACCTAATCCATATGTCGATGTTGATGGTCCAATGTTTATTTGATATTTTGCGTTACCTGAGCCGCCACCTCCCGATGTAGATCCAGATGCAGTGCTTGTGTGCGTTACTGTGTAGGCGTTAGCACTTGTTATAGATGTAATTTCAAATTCTTGATTCATGTCTAATCCGTCAATTGATGAAAAAGAATCAAAAGTAACAAAATCTCCTTGTTTTGCATTGTGACTAGTGTCCGCCACAGACACAGTAGTTGTGCCATTTGTTGTAAAAGGATTAGTTAAAGCTTGTGTTTCACGAATAGGTGTGATGTCGAACACAGCTCCTTCGTTATAAATGTATAGTTTTCTATCTGTGCCTAGAGCTAAATATCTCAAACCATCCAACCCTACCCATGAGTGTGTGTCTCTTACTACTCCTACGATTGTTTTGTTAGGATTAGGTAAATTTGTCCATCCGCCCCATCTTTCTGGTTTTCCATAATGAAATCTTACGAAATCAGAATCGATATATTTTCTTTCATCTCCTGCAGAATAAGCAGTATCTTGCTTATCTACACCTGGACGAAATTTTAGGTCTACTAATTGCATAATTTTATAATAAATTACTTATTGTTTTGAGGCAAGAATTGAGTTCCAACATTACCTTTAAACGCGTAATTTCCGTAATGTGTCATACCAGATAGAATATCAGCGTATATTTTACCACCCATATTTTGCCATAAACGACAAAAAGCATAGTCTTCAGACAAATATCTTCGTGTTTTTGGCTCAATCATTGTGTCAAAAAAAGCATAATTCCAATCAGATGTTTTATGATACTCAAACTCTTTTTCATGAGATTGATTTATGTGTTGATCTGGCTTAAATTTTAAGTCTGGATAAACTCTAGCCATTCGTTCAAATACTTGTCTTTTTATCATCATGAAACCAGTAGGGCCGTCTAGAACTTCTATAAAACCTTTTTCAAGTAATATGTTGTTAGGGTTCTTCACGTTTAAATTGTATTGTAGTGAGGCAGCCAAAAGCTCATCTTCCGAAATATCTGGTTGATCTTTTAATCTTTTTTTTACTTTTATCCAATCTATGGTTTTTCTTGGATAGATACCAGTTACAACATCTTTGTCATAGTCTAGCATTCTTATTACTGATTCTGGATTAAAAGCTAAATCAGCATCAATAAATAAAAGATGTGTATAACCACCATCCATAAAAAGTTGAACAAGAGTGTTTCTAGCTCTCGTTATTAGTGACTCATTACCTATAGTTCCAAATTGTAATTCGATTTTGTTGGTAGCTGCAAGAACTACAAGTTGCATACAACTTTTAAAATAATCTGTTGTAATCAGTCCACCATAACAAGGCGTTCCAATAAATATTTTATGCATCTTTATAAAAAATATTAAGCGTATATCTTTCAGTGCTGTCTCCAAAAGATTGTAGGTCTGAGTGTGGTATTTTACTGCCGTTGAAAAACAAAGCTCTGTTTTCTATGAAACCTATGTGTGATGACAACGATTTACCAGTCATAAAACCGGTGCCGTTATTTAGCAAAGGTTCACCTTTTACAAATAATAGAAAATTAGCAACATTATCTTTTTCTACATCTACATGAAACAGAGGCTCTTTATTGTTTTGTCTTTTGTGAGCGCTCACGGAAATGGGCTCAAGACTCCTATTAGGAAAAAAATAATCTTTTATTAATTTTAATAAAGGATCTGTATGAAAACTATGGGGAAAAGTATGTCTATGCCCGTATACCTGACCATCTGGGTTTTTTACCTCTCCATAATTAATATTTAAAAAAGTTTCTTGTAGTGATTCTAAAGTTTCTACAGATAAAAAATTATCAACGTACATAACAAATTCAGTATTACTATTGTGTTGCATATTCTACCGTTAAATATTCTATTTTTCTTACCCAACCACGAGGTATTGCTATCGCACCGCCACCGTGATTGTCATCTTTATCTGTGCACCATGACCTCATAATTACTATTTTGTCCTCATTATTTACGACCATGTATCCTACTTCTTGACACACTGCCAACGGAGCAGAAACAATATCTTTAATATGCACCCAACCCGTCTCTGTATCTTTAGCGTCATACCAGGTAATTCTTACCATGGGAAACGATGGGTTTTTATTATAACTCATCTTTCTCTTTTTTTCTTTTAACAGTAACATTAAAAGACACGGATCTTCTTTCTTCGTCTTGTGTTCTAAATGGATAAACCATATGAGAGAGCCAAGATGGAAAAAGATAAATGTCTCCTACTTTTGGTGTTGCTTGAAATGTATGTCCGTTAAAAGTTGCAGCCTGTCCGCATTGCCATTGTATATCTCCTACACAAGGAAAATGATCTTCTTTTGCATACTCTTCTTTTAAACTAGGTGGTATTCTTAAATATATTACTCCTGATAAATCACCATCATGCACGTGTGATGGATTAAAATCACCTGACCACTGTGATACAACCCACATGCTTGTTATTAATATTTTTTCTACTTTGTCTGGAGAAATAGTATTCACCATAGGCGGGTGTTCTAAGTATTTGTGTATGATCATTTGTAAAGAATTACTCATAGGTGCAAACTCTGTTGATATCATCCACGCAGGTGGATACCTAACTTCTTGTTTTACATTACCTGCAAGATGCATAGAGTGATCCCAATCTTTAGACATTTTTTCACTTTCCATAATGTCAGATGCTTTATCGTCTAATAATTTTATTAATGATTCGGGTAATGAACCTTTAAAAATAGTAGGACCAAAAGGCCTAAAAGCCTGAAATTCGTGTTTTAACTGCTCTGCCATTTTAATTCCTTTCTAACTTATCATTTATATGTTGTCATATATCAATATTTTGCCTATAAATATAGAATTAATTGGCTTAATATTCCAAGCGTAGCCTTCTTGCCGTAAACAATCACATAAATTGCATTAAAGGAGATTATGCTCAAAGGATTAAAAGGTATATTAGAAAAAGGTCTTCAGATAGCAGCGCCTATTATAGGTAACGCAATACTGCCTGGCGGTGTTGGTGCTGGAATAGGATCTGGACTAGCTTCACTACTTACAGGTAATAAACCACAAGACGCATTGATGGCTGCTGGACTAGCAGGATTAGGAGCATCAAGATTTGGTTTTGGAAAAGGGCCTGTTCAAACAAGATCAAGCCAAGCTATGGGAGCAGATATTCGTGGTGGCAATGAAATGTTGAATTTCAACAGAAGAGCACCAAAACCTAACATATTTTCAAGAGTTGGTAGTGCTTTATTCGATTCTGAAACAAAAAAGCCAACGGCTCTCGGCACATCATTAGCTGTAGGATTACCAGCAATATTGGCTGGACTCGGTGCCGCACAAGATGCTAGAAAAGCACAACCAATGGATCCTGCAGATTATCAAAGTGCAGTGGATAGAATGTACGGTGGGCAGTTTGCACCACCTCCAGCTGAAAGAAGAATAGGTAACCTAGAACAAAGAATTACAATACCACAAGAAACATTTCAAACATCACCACCAAGCAGAGCAAATGGTGGTATAATGGGTGCAATGCCAAATGAAGAAGTAAGTTACAGTGCTATGGATGGATCACCAACAGGTTTAATGACAATGGCAGAGGGTGGACAGTCTTTTCCTAGAAAAACAGGCATGATTAATGGGCCTGGCGGGCCAAAAGATGATAAGATACCGGCTATGTTGAGTAATGGTGAATTTGTGTTTACAGCAAAAGCTGTAGATAATGCTGGTGGACCAAAAGCAATGTATAACATGATGAACAAATTAGACCCTGAGTCTGAAAAACCGAGTGAGAGAGCATAATGGCTAACGGACAACAAACCACACAAATACAAAGAGAAGCGCCCTTTCTAGAAGATTATAGAAGACGTTTATTAGATTCTGTCTTTGGTGGAACGTACACTGAAGCTGATAAAGAGGCAGGTATCATACCTCCAGGAATGGACGTGGGTGATAAAAGACCTGGTTTAGCTGACACAAGAGCGCCACAGTTTCAAAGAGGTATAAGAGATCTTACAAGAGGTGAGCAAGCAGGCATTACTGAAGCACAAAGAACTTTAGGTATAGACCCAGCGACTGGACAAAGAATTGGTGTAGCGTCTTTTGAACCATTTATACAAAGAGCAAGTCAAGCTCTAGATACTGGTCTAGCTGGTGTGCAGACAGGTCAAGCCACTGCTGCTTTAGGTATTCCTTCATTGCAACAAGCGCAACAGCAGTTTGATCCAACAACGGCTAATACTCAAGCTTTCATGAATGATTATCAAGCTAACGTAACTAAAGAAGCATTAAAACAATTAGATGAGCAAGCAGCAAAAGCACAAGCTAATTTAGCAACGCAAGCACAAAAAGCAGGAGCTTTTGGCGGCGCTAGATTTGGTGTGCAAGAAGCAGAGTTAGCAAAAAATTTACAAGATATAAAATCAAGAAGAGTTTTCGAAGATTTATCTAGAAACTTCTTACAGGCACAACAACAAGCGATTGGCACTAGTGAGGCAGCAAGAGCAAGAAACTTACAAGCTGCACCTGTGTTTGGACAATTAGGATCTACAACTGGACAGTTAGCAGGACAAACAGGTCAACTAGGACAAGCAATCGGTAATATCGGTGCACAACAATTTGGACTACAGCAACAAGGTATCTCATCTTTACTTGGCACAGGGGGAGTACAAAGAACGAGAGATCAAGCAGTAGAGGATGAGCTATTTAGATTTAGAACAGCAGAGGGATTAGAGCCTAGAACGAGAGTACAATTTGCTTCTGATGTCTTATCAAGAACACCGTCTGTACAATCGACGCTCACGCAACAGCCTTTCCCTTACACTAACCCACTCGCTGCCGCTGCTGGTATGGGTGTTTCAGCTTTAGGTGGAATAGGAGCATTTTTTAATCAAGGATAACATGGCAGATATATTTGACAGACCTATGTTTGGTGCACCAGGTGCAAGTGAAAGAATAGATAAAACTATTGACCGTGAAGGTAGACCAACCCGTAAAGAAGATGAAAGACCACAAAATAATTTAGGTATATCTTATCCTGCAGCAAACATCGGCGCACCTTTAGGAGGTGGAGGTATTAGTGAAGTGCTTGCTTTAACAACACAAGGGGTAGATCCAGCTTTATATGCTGCTGCTGCAGAAAAATTATTGCCTTCTAAATCTATACAAGATTTTGCCGCTGAATATGACGAGCTGTATGCACCAGATCCAGTAGAAGCACCAAATTATAAGTTTGATAAATATTTAGCGCTTGCAAGATTAGGTGTAAACCTAATGCAGCCAACCCCTGGTGGGGCAATAGCACCAGCTTTAGCAAATGCAGGTGATGCTTTTATTAAAGATCTTGCATCAATATCTGAAAGACAAAGACAAGAAAAAGCAAGAATAAATCAAATAGAATCTGAAGAAGAAAGAGAACGCCGTAACTTTATTTTAAAATCTGCTACAGCATCGGACAATGCAGTTAAAGCATTACAAGCTCAATTAATTGTAAGTGCTTTTGGATTTAATCAACAACAAGAAACAAGAACAAATGACTACGTAAGAGATTTAAATAAAATGTTTTATCAATATCAATATACAAATGATCAAAACGCTTTGAAAAAACACATGGAGTTACTACAAGATCAATATCAAAAAGATCCAAAAGTTTTATATGATCAAGCATCAGGTACATTTAGAGCAGGGTACATTCAAAAAAATGAACAAGGTGTTCCAATACCTTACTTTCCTGTTTTAAAAGACGGTGAATTTACTTTTGTGCCAAAAGTAGATGCCATTACAACTAATTTTACATTAAATGAAAAAGGTGATTTTGATCCAGGTGCTAAACAAGTAATGGATCTAGCAGGTAAAATAAACAGTGCTAAACAATCATTAAAATTTATTCGTGATGTACAACAATCTATTATGGAAAACCCAGGCATCGTTGGTGTACCTGGTTTCTTAACACAGTTTACACAAAGTGTAGGATCTACAGCTTTTGATATTATAGATGCATTAAAAGCACGAGGTGCGATTAATAAAGATGCTTATGAAAGAAATGTTAACAGAATAGAAAATTCTGTTATCTCTCATTTAAAAGACAACTATGTAAAATTTAATGATACGGGTGATAAAAATGCAAATAATTTTAATACGGAAAGAGCTCAGGGCACTGATGAGTATGACATTTATAGAGCATTTTTCAATCCTGAAATTGCTAAAAACACTGTAAGATTAAATTCAATCTATTATGCTTTAGCTAGAGCACGTAAACCTACTGGTAGATTAAACGTAGATGATATAAGAAATGCACAAGCAGATATTGATATATTCTCTATAAAAGGTTCCGATAATATCAAAGCTTCTTTAAATATTATTTATGAACAAATTGAAAGCACACTAAAATCTGATTTAGGTTTATTAGACCCGCAGTATGAGAACCTAATTCAAAATATACCCTACACTGATTTTGTTGGGCAGACTGCAGGACAAGATACATTTATTAGTTCAACGCAAGTGCAAAGTGAGTTTGTGCCTAGCACAGGTAATACAACAATAGGACAAGAGTCAAATGATGCAACGCTGGGAGCACCTTCATTTGATGAAGGATTAGGAGCAGGCGGATGACCGAATTAACAAATGCACCACAAGATGATTTTCAGACACCTCCAGGTTATGTAAATGTTTTAATTGAGCCAAGTAGAACTGGTTTAAATTATCCACTCTATATGAAAGTGGAGGAAAGAGTTGAGGACAAACCTGCTCTTTCTCAAGAGGGTGTTTTTGTGCCAAGAAATGAAATAGAAGCAACAAATGTTTTAAATTATGTCAACAAATTTAGAACTAAAGAAAACATGAATCCTGTTAGTATGAATGTCTATAATGCTAATCAAGATAAATTTATGCAATATGCCATTGGTCAGTATAGAGCTACTGAAGAAGGAAAAAAATCTGATGACCCTTACGCATATTTTGTTAATAATTTACAATCTTATATGGATGAGGGTAAAAAAAATAATCCTCTTGATCAATTTAGTGGTTTCGATGCAATACAAAGACCAAATGAATATGCATTAGCACAGTATTTTAATATAGGTGAATTTATTTCCGACTTTTTACCGAAGGGTCAAGCAGATTTTATGCTTGGTGGCGAGCTATTAGGCTCACTACCTGCGATGGCATTAGAAGCATCTAAATCTTTACCAGGAGCTGCAAAAGTACCAAGTAGTTTATTTAGTAGAGTTATGTCAACACAAGGAGGTGTGGTAGCAGGGGCAGCTTTGGGCAGAGGCTTAGCTGGTGCTTCATATGATTTTATAAATGATTTAATAAGACTAACTGCAGGTATAGAAAAACCAACAGACACAGAAGATCCAGGTATGAGAGCGCTTGTAGAAATGAGAAATTCTGCTGCGTTCACAACTATGGCTGCTGGTTTGGGACCATTAGCTTCTTATTTACGTCCAGTTTTAGGTAAAGTTTTAGGTTTGGGTGATGATGCAGGTGGTATGTCTAAACTAGCTGACAGATACGGTATACCTATTGGAATATCTATTGCAGCAACAGGAGACATGGCAGGTAATGCAGTAAAAGGATTTGGAAAAATAATTGGTGTATTTCCTTTGGTCGGATCTATTATGAAAGATAGACAATTACGTGCTCAAATAGCAACTAAAAAAGCAATACAAGAACAAATAGGAAAAATTGGAAGTGCTGAAGACTTTTATAGAGCACAGTATAAGCTTCTTACAAAAGAAGAAAAAGCAACGGAACTTAAAAATTTAAAATCTTTAGGTTACAATAATATTGATGAAGCCATTGAGGCACAAATTAGAATGGATGCTTACGCTCCGATACAGCACATAACAGATGTGGGTGTGTTTATGACTAAAGCTGCACAAGATAGATATAAAAGATTTTCTTATGTAAATAATCTTCTTTACGAGTCTTTTGAAAACACAGCTAAAAATATTAAGACACCTTTTATAGGGACATCTCATACGAAAGAAGTTGGAAAAATGTTAAAAGAAAGAATAGATCAATACAAGATTCAATTAGACAGCTACGATACATACAATCCACAAATGAATGAGATGGAAGACTTTATTGTAAATGTTCTTGGCAGACTACCAGAATACATAGATCCTCTACAAATTAGAGGCTTACAAAAAGAAATAAATAGAATCTATGGAAACATGAGAGGTGAGTTTGGAGCCAACTTTGTAGGTGCAGATATATTAGCACAAGCAAGAAAAGCTTTAACTACTGATTTGAACAATTTTGCAGGTTGGAAACAAGGTTTACAGGCTGGTCAAAAAGAAACCGCTGAAGTAGCTAAAAGAGCTTTGTTAAGAGCTAATTCCGTTTTTGCAAGACTGTCACCAATTTATGGAGGTCAAGCAGCTAAAAAATTTAAACTAATAGATGAAAACATGTTTAGTGCTGGACCAGAGTTGCCTGGTTGGAATTATTCTGATGAATTATACAATATTGTCATGAGTAAAAAAATTACTCCGCAAGCTATAGAACAAGTACAAGAACTTATAGGCAAAGAAGCTTTTGAATCTGTTACACGAACATGGTTAAATGAAGGTTTTAAACAATCATTA
>Ga0209348_1001018_pt1 | contig 13993 bp, 14 predicted proteins | sample ETNvirenome_2_30_FD_184065 | JGI IMG/M metagenome (GOLD analysis project Ga0209348, IMG submission 184065) | Marine viral communities from the Pacific Ocean - ETNP_2_30 (SPAdes) (version 2) | ecosystem: Environmental > Aquatic > Marine > Oceanic | place: Pacific Ocean | collected 2013-06-22 | reverse complement strand
AATCGCTGAGTTACTTTTCTAAGTTAGTTAATTCTTAAAACACTCAACCCACCGCAAGGTGGGTTTTTTTATACCCCTGATATTCTTGGATTATATGTTGACTTTAATTTACTTGAAATGTAATCAGATGAACGATCATATTTCATAATATTTTTATGATCTGATAAAAATAGAGATACAAATTGTGGTTTTAATACTTTGATTCTTCTTTTTTCATCATTGAGTTTGACTTCATATTGATAATTTGTAATTGCTGACACAGGATTTACAGTTACAATTGAATTTGAATAGTTTTTATATTTAAAACTAAAATTTACATCGACTTCTAAACCTGCAGGTATTACAACACGATTATATTCATCAACTATTTTTCTAGTTTCATAATGATGAATACCACTTATATTTGCTTCTGATCCATACTTATCCAACATATATTCATGTAAATCATTATGCTCAAGAGGCCATTGATCTCTTATGTTAGTAATATTATTTGTTGTAAGTATCACCCAATCTAACTCGGAATCATCATATAAACTTTTAGCAACCATGTCTGGTCTCATACCTTGTTCAACATAGTAATAATTAAAAGCAGTGATTGCCTGATCAATATCAGATCTTAACTTTGATCGTTTAAAAATATTTTTAACAATAATTCTATCCTCAATTTTATTACTTGAAGGTAAAAGAGAAGGATATGATATGTTTGGTAATTCTTGAAAGTATGCCATTAGTAACCTACTGCGTCTGCTGGAACTGCACCAATTAAATTATCATATTCAAATGGATCTTCTTCATAATCTGTGCTGTAAATTGGTTCGAGTTCTTTGAATTGTAATGATAATATACAAGATGTTGGTTGACCTTTTTCATATGCATTCCACATTCCTTGTGGAGTGTAGTTAACTGCAGCACCAACACATGCACATGTTTTAATTTTTAATACCGAATGATTCGTATTTGTTATCTCTCTATTTGTTTTTGATGTTTTAAAAGCAATATCAAATACATTCGGAGTTCCTAAGAAATAATTACTAGCAGAACCATCTATACTCATTTTCTTTGCGGCCATACCTTGTTTAAAAAATCGAATAATATTGTTTATACGAATTGATTCTTCTTGACTACGAGGACTCATTTTCCAATCAAATCTGAATGCTCTTAATGCTGGTGCGTTGAATAATAATTCTAAGTTAGCATTTGGTATCACACCTGCACCTCTTGCAAGAATTGCTTCTGGAGATAAACCAAATCCAGCCAAATTTAAGAGTGACGATCCAACTACACTTCTTGCTAGAAGATTTGAATTTTTGTTAGAAGCAGCTTCATTTAAAAATCCAAGCAAACCTTTACCTGCATCTCCAGCACCACCCAATATTCTTCCAATTGCATCAAAAGGGCCTTTGATTTCACCTGATGCAATATCTTCAAAAAAATCAATTCCTTGCTGAAGTCCACCCGCACCTAAAGTTGCTGCAGCTGCGGTAAGTGCGTTTAATTGATCTTCACCCCATGCAACATTATTTGAATCATTTAATTGATTTGGCATTGGAAGTTTTACTAAACCTATGGGAATATTTTTTGGAGATCCTCTATCTAATCCATTAAATATCGTGTTTGTAGCTTCCCTTGATCCTGCTGCAAAAGCACCTTCTCCTTCATTTTGTTGTGGAAAAATTATTGATGGGTTGACTGCTTGATATGTAAATTGATTTATTTGTATATAATCTTGAGTATTTCCATAGTCCGCATCTAATGGGTACTTAAGGTTTCTTAAACTTAATCTTTGTAGTATGCTATCAGTCTTTTGTAGTTTTTTAAACTCTGATTGTAAGTCCTCTATACTAGCAAATGGCAGACCACCATTTCCATCTTTAGGTGGTTCTTCACCACCGAGTCCTAATAGTGGATTTGGTTTTGCATTTGGATCTGTTTTTAATCTACGTTTATAATCATCAATCAACGCTGACTTAAGTTCGTTTTCTACTTGAAGTAGATATGCATCTTTATCTTCTTGAGAAGAACCTTCCATTTGTTTTGTATAAAAATTTCTTCCTGCATTTGTAAATTCTTTTTTATCAAAATCATACCAATTTGCAAATACTTCAAAATTATTTTCATTCGCACCACCTGAAGTAAGTTTTGCGTCACCATTACCATTCGTAAACAATGATGATTTTAAATCAAAAGGGCCTGCATTATCATCATCCTGAAGTTGTGAATATGGGTTTATATTCACCTCGTGGTAAGTATTGCTATCAGTAGTAGTTGTTGTTATTCCAGACATTTAAATTGAATCCCAAGCCTTTTGTGGTGATACCTTCTGTCCGTATTTATCAGAGAAATTCTCAGTTACTAACTGTGCAACACTTTCATACTCTTCAGGATCAGGTGGAATGATAAAAATGTCTCCAATATTACTATAAAAATACCTATGCAATGTCTTCTTTGGTAAGATGAGACTTGTTTTATTGACAAGACCTTTTGCAACTCCATCACGATAATCTGGATTTAGGTAGTGTAAGTTACCACCAAGCATCTTATCTTGTTGAAATTCCATTACATAAACAAGTGGTCTGCGATCATAGAATGGATACTTCTCTGGAAATGAAGCAGTGTATGAGAAGAAACAAAGTTCTCCAATTTCTGGAAAGCGAGTCTCTGCAACTTCAGAAAGTTCAGTATATAATTCATTTGCATACCAATCTGGACTTGCATTTGCTTCCATTTGTGCTCTGTCTCTTATTCTTTCCCCGATAGTCATTTGATACCTAAATTATCTTCTGTCATAATTTTAAATTCAATGTTGCGATCAGCACAGAACTCTCTTGCTGCTTTCCATTTTGCCTGATTGACTGCATATGTTTGTACTGAATGAGCCCATGACTTTGTTCTTTTCTTCGGATTTACTTGTGGCATCTTCGTTTCTTTTTTTGGTTTAACCTCTACAACCATAGTTCTTTTGTTTCCCTTCTTATCAATATACTTAACGAAAAAGTCTGGAAAGTAACGATGAACACGATTATCTATTGGAGAACGATACGGAATCCAGAACTCTTCTGACTGCCATTCACTGATTGTCTCATTCAGATCACAGTAATTCATAAATTTTCTTTCCCACAAAGACCTATAAATAATATTTCGGGGATCTCCTTTATACTTTTTCGGGTATCTTGGATAATATTTTCCTTTATATGACATACATATATTATCAAGAACAATTTAAAAACTATTTAGATGGCAATAAGATCAGAAGATTTACACTTAAGTATACCTAATGCGAGTCCAATATTTTCGAAACTTGCGATATCAAGTCAATTCAAAGTATCGTTAGATCTTGTTCGTAGGACTGCATCAGGCAATAATTTAGGTCTATTTGAATACTTAACTAACTGTGGATTGTTTAATGATACAACTTCTACATTTCAGAAGTATGATTTTTTATGTTCTCAAGCATCTCTACCTGGTACATCTTTTGATATCTCAGAAGAGATGGGGAGTCGTCAAGGAATGATAGAAAGATTTGCATCAAGAAGAGTATATAATCAATTTGATTTAACTTTTTATATTGACGATGATTATAATGTGTTACGTATGTTTGAAGAGTGGATGAATTATATTAATCCAGTATATAATGAATCAAATGGTAGGTACGATGGAGCAGAGGCAAGTCAATTAAATGCATATCAAGAGAGAAATACATATTCAAGATTTAGATATCCAGATGATTATCGAAGAATGATATCAATCACAAAGTTTGAAAGAGACTTTTTACAGAATCCAAATAATAAGAATAATACTTTTAAAAATATGCCATTATTGACTTATCGTTTTATTGATACATTTCCTGTGGATATTAATGCTGTTCAAATGTCATATGATAGTAGTACATTTTTGCAAGTTACAGTTGTATTTGCATATCTAAGACATACCATTGAGAAACATGGTAATGCACAACAATCAGTGAGAGAAAAACTTGCGAATACTAATCAATTAACTCAAGTTAATCCTCTTAGACCAAGAGCAGTTGGAAGAGAGATATCACCTAGCACAAATAGTCCTACAGAAACTAAACCAGTAGGATATGTAACTGGTGAACCATATTATGGGCCATATCACGAACATATGGGTGTGAAGATGGTTGGTGAAAGGCATGCTCCATATCCTCATGCTATAATATATGATACAATTGCAGAGAGTTTACCTGCCAGCGTGATTGTTGGTGATCCAGTCACAGAAACAAATCCTGCCACAGAAACACAAACTGCTGCAGGTGAGGGAACATCTCAAACAACCCAAACAACTGAGACTAGTGGTGGAGGAACAACTACAACTGACACTAGCACCACTACTACAACCACTGATTCATCTGGATCGACAAGTTCAAGCACTAGCAGTTCTTCTTCTTCGACTTCAGATGGTTCTAGTTCATCTGGATCAAGTTCCTACAGCAGTTACTATGGTTACTAAAACCCTGCTATATACAATACTGAATAAAATATTATGCCTTTACCACAAATAGCCACCCCGACTTATGAGTTGGTTTTGCCATCGACGGGAAAAAAAATAAAATATAGACCCTTTCTTGTTAAAGAAGAAAAAATATTAATTCTCGCATTAGAGAGTGAAGATCAAAAACAAATTACAGAAGCAGTTAAATCTACTTTAAAGTCTTGCATAAGTACAAGAGGAATTAAAATAGATGAACTTCCCACATTTGATATTGAATATATCTTTTTAAACATAAGAGGAAAATCTGTAGGTGAATCTGTAGATATCATTGTGACTTGTCCTGATGATGAGACTACAACAGTTCCAGTTAAGATTTATATTGATGAAATTAAAGTGGAACAAAATAAAAATCATACTCGTGATATAAATTTAGATGGAATTTATACATTAAGAATGAAATATCCATCATTAAATCAGTTTATTGAAACTAATTTTGCGATTGCTAGTGATCAAAAAGTTACTGTTGATGATTCCTTTAGGATGATCGCATCGTGTATTGATATGGTTTTTAGTGCGGAAGAATCATGGTCAGCAAGTGATTGCACGACAAAAGAACTAAATGATTGGTTAGGAACTTTAGATTCAAAACAATTTAAACAAATTGAAGATTTTTTTGCGACCATGCCAAAATTATCTCATATGATTAAAGTAACCAATCCAAATACAAAAGTTGAAAGTGATGTGAAATTGGAGGGTATAACGAGTTTTTTCGAATAGTCATGGCTCACATGGATCTTGAGTCATACTTTAAACTAAACTTTGCCTTGATGCAACACCATAAATATTCTTTGACTGAAATTGAGAATATGATTCCTTGGGAGAGAGACATCTACTTAGGACTATTGAATCAATACATTGAAGAAGAAAATTTAAAAGCAAAACAAGCAAACATGTAAATGATTAAACCATTAATTCAACCTAGAAGAATTAGTAGACCTATGAATGGGATTGCCTCAAATCCTATAAGTAGGGGATTGATTGTTGCTGCAAGAAATAGTGTCAATAAGGTACAAGAGTCAACACAAACAATATCTAAAGGATTAAATAAGAACGAAAAATTTGCAATGAACTATGTGCAATTTTTTGGTTCAAAGAAAACAACAAAAATTCTCAAGAAAAATTTAAAGTCAATCAAAGAATCATTGATGAGTACTTTTGAAATGACAAAAACATTGAGAAAGAAAGTTGGTGAGATGTCTAAGGGTGGATTTTTAGGTGGTGCACTTGGTTTTCTTGGAAAAGGATTATTGGGTGGGTTATTGGGTAAACTAGTTCTCGGAACATTAGTTGGTGTAGCAATTGGTGGTCTTGGATTTTTGCTTTATAGAAACGCAGGACAATTTTTTAAATTTTTGAGAGAGAAAAAAGATCAACTTGCACCAATTATAGAAGGACTTATAAAAAGATTTGTTGAAAAAATATTTTTACCAGCTGGAGTTCAAGACTTAACAGATGATCTAAGCACAAAGGTTAGCACTGATATCGATGCCTTATTGCAAGAAAATCCTGAGATGGATAGAGATGAGGCAGTAAGAAAAGTTATCGGAGATAATGTAAATGATCTCCAAGGACAAATTGAAGCATTAAAGGAACAAAGAAAAGAAATAACAGGAAAAAGAGGGTCGAAAGATTATGTAAAACTAAGAGAAATCAATAATCAAATACAAGTATTAGAATCAGGAATAAAATTTTTAAAAACTGGTAATAAATTCTTAAATCCAGCAGTCTCATTTTTGGTGGGTGAGCGTTTAAGTGGAACTTTTTATCCAGAAGGATATGAAGCAATGACTACGAAAGAAAGATTAAATACAGTTGTCTCTTATGTTGAAACTTCACCTTTAAATCTAGATACACTTGATTATCAGGTTTCACAAGCAGCTGCACTAGGTAAAGGATCTGATTCAAAAGTAAGATTTTATGAGGATGTAAAAAATTATATAGATGCAAAAAGAAAAGGAGAACAAAAAGATTTTATTGAAAACAAACAAATATTACCAGAAATATTTGATGTTGATGCTACTAGAAAAGAAAATATTCAAGAATTTAATAAACGTTTCCCTAATGTCACAAATCCCAAACCATCAAATAAAAATAAAAAAAATAATATTAATATACAGAGTGGAGGAAGAACTAGAGGAAGTGGTGCAAGAAATAATAGAAATGATGGAACTTTAATAAGTTCAAAACCTGATTCTTCAACTATAAGTTTTCCTTTTTACAGTCCACTGGATAATGATTTAGCAATGGAAAGAGGTGCAGCAAAAAATTTATATAATGTTTACATGGGATAGTTGAATAATGTTTTCAAATTCACCAGTTAAAAATGTTGTTGAGAAGTTAAATCCATATTCTCAAAAAAATAAAATTTCAAGATTGAAATTTGAAAGAAAGAGTGACTATAAAACTTTTTTAAAATTTATAAAAGATAATACAAAAGAAGTTGAAGATATAAAACTACCAGATGAAAAAAAGAAAACTGGTTTATTAGCCGCAGGTGGTTTAGGATTAGGTCTCTTGGCATTTGCTGCTATCCGTGGACGTGGTAGTGGTAGTGGTAGTGGTTTGGAGGATGGAGAAAATATTACTGATAACGCACTTGAAAAAGCAGCAACTCAGGTTAGGAAGATAAGTCCTGAAGTTAGAACAAAAAGAAATTTATCTGCAGCTGATGATCCATTTATCAAAGGAGGGGAGGCACGAAAAGATCTAAAAGCAATATTTGATGACAAAAAAGAGAGATTAAGGGAAATAAAAAAACTAAAAAAAGAAAAAAGAATATATGTCAAAAACAGATTAAGAGAAAGATATCAGAAAAGATTTGAAAAAAGATTTGGAATCAAAAGGCAACAATTAGATATCAATCCAAAAACAGGTCAACCATACACTAGGTATGATCCAGAAATTGGAATGGCACCAGAGGATACTAGAGGACAAACAAAAAGAGTAAATCCCTTTGGAATAAATGATCCAGTGGATGATTCATTTAACAAACCAAAGAAAACAATCGATAAAAAATTTAAACAAACAACTTTAGATGAATTTTTTGGAAATAAAAAACCTTTTAATACAAATAAAGATCTAGATAAACTTATTAAATCAGATTTATTTTTAGATAAAGAACCCACAAGAATTAGTGATAAAGATTTTAAGAATTTGTCAAAGTTCATTCGTGGGGATATTTCTTCTGATGATCTTGATGAGATAATTAAAATCAATAGAATTTTTGATGCAGATGATGATAAACCATTAAAACTATTTGATAGAAAAATTCCTTTAGAAGAAAGAGTAATGTATAATCCAAATCAAAATAGAGCAGGTAGTACAAAACTAACTAAAGTGACTCCACCAAAATTAAATATGTTTGATAAGATTACTAAATTTTCAAATCAAGTATTAAATAGTGGAATCGCAAAAGGTATTTTTTCACTAAGTAATTTGCTTTATAATCCAAAAGCTTTCTTACTTTATAGTGTACTGAGACCAACAACTCTTGCTGATGGAACTCTTGAAGGAAAACCAGGTGTCGGCATTTATGATTCAGAAAATTATTTCTTTGATGAGGATACTGCAGTAAATATATTTGATTTTTCAGAAGAGAGAGAATCAATGATTCCGTTTGACTCAGGTATTGATATACCCTCAGTAACCACTCCAACAGATTTACAAACACCAAAAAATAATGTCTTTATTGATTATGAATTTAATACAACTGAAGATATGTTCTTTATCAAAATGGCAGGTTCATAATGGCACAAACACTACAAGGTCTTAGATATCGATACTTTCAGTTGCAGTCTGTAAAGACTGGTAATAAAGTAGACTTATCAAGAGCAACTACATCAATAGAATATTTTGAGGATATATTAGTTCCTTCTATTTCAATGAAGTTGGAGGTGGTATCAACTATCAATATAGTAAGTGAGATAATGATTACTGGTGGTGAAATGGTGGCAATAGAAGCTGAAACTGGATCTGGTACATTTCAATTCGGTGAATTGGATGGTAATGGAGATATAGTTGCTGGTAAAAATGAACTTTATGTTTATAAAGTAAGTGCAATGGATAATCAAAGACAAGCATCCAAGTTCACAATACACCTTGTTTCTGCTGAGTATTTTATAAATGAAACTTCAAGATGTAATTTTAAATTTAAATCTCAAACAATTGATAAACATGTAAAACAAATACTTGGGCCTCATGTGATGAATGTAGATCCAGATCGAATTGGTACTATAGAAGAAACAAAGAATACATATTCATTCATGGGTAATATGAGAAAACCATTCTACACAATACAGTGGTTATGTCCAAAATCAATATCAACAATTACTTCTTCAAGTGGGGAGAATGGTGAAGATGGAGACACTAATGCTATAGCAAAAGGAACCACTGGATTTATGTTTTTTCAAAATAAAGCAGGATTTAATTTTAGAAGTATTGATGGGTTAGTTTCAGAAACTAGACAGTATGATCATAAAACTGATGATAAAATTACTAATGTTGAAATACACGGAACAAAAGAGCAACCATATGAATGGCGTGGTATGGGTGCGATTGATAGTAACAAATTTAATTCCAATTTTCAAATAATAAATTATCTTGTAGAAAAAAATACGGATGTTCGTAAAGCATTGATAACGGGAATGTATTCAAATCAAACTCAATATTATAATGTGTTAACTCATAGGATGAGTTATTATGACTATAATCTTGCTGATGAAATTGAAGATAAGAAATTAGCTGGAGATCCAATTGATATAAAACTTCCAAAGATTGGTGAGGACGGAAAATCACCATCTAGATTTATGTTTAGAATATCTGATAATGGTTCTATGGGAGTAGGTGAGGATGGACTTGAACCATCAGGAGGAGAAAATGCAGATAGAACTGATATTGCAAAATCATTAGCAAGATATAATTTATTATTCACACAATCTTTAAATATTTCGATACCAATGAATGTCAATATGAAAGTTGGTGATATAATAAGATGTAAATTTCCCAATTTAAATCAAGGTCAGACAAAGGAACAAGATCCAAACTTAAGTGGTAAATACTTGATAAGGGCATTACATCATCATGTTGAGGGAAATTTAAATGCAACTTATCTTAAGTTGATACGAGATTCCTATGGGTTCTCAGAACCAAAAATAGCAACATAAATAAAAGCGTACTTAGTGTACAAGGAGTAATTTAATGTCACAAATTAAACACGATTTAGATCATGAAGTTTATCTTGATCCCAAAGATGGTAAAGAACATACCAATCATGGTATATTAGAATACAAAAAATCAGAACTCGAAGAAGTGCATGCAGACTATGAATATAGTCATAAAGATGATGTAGTAGAACCTAATGAGGGTAAGATAAACGATTGGCACACAAGACATGAAGATAAGCATCTAGAAATTTATTGTGATAATCATCCAGATGCATTTGAATGTAGAGTATACGACGACTAATGAGTTTAGATACCCTACAAACAATTAATTTTGCTGGTAAAGATGGATTTCAATGGTTCTTTGCAAAAGTTGTTCCGCAAGAACATTGGAAGGGAACTGCTGATGCCTTAAATTTTGATGGCAAACAATCACACCGAGCAAAGATAAGAGTTTGTGGATATGACACTTTTGATGAGAGTGAATTACCTGATGAAGATTGTCGTTGGGCTCAATTTCTACCATCAGCAAATGTTGGAGATGGAACAAGTGGTCTTGGAGAAACTTTATGTCTTGCAGGTGGAGAGAGTGTTCTAGGATTTTTTTCTGATGGCCCTGATGGTCAGATACCAATGATATTCTCAGTATTACCAAAGGCACAAGGACAGGTAGAAAATGAAAGAAGAAGAAATAGTGATCCAGGATTAAGCAATATAAATTCATTTTCTCTTGATTTTGATACAAGTCTCTTAGGGTCACATCAATATAATAAAGATTGGATGGATTTTAATAAAGAATTTCCTACTTCTACTTTTGTTTATAAGGGTGGGCAAAATCTTTCTTCTATATTCTTAGAAGATAGTGCAACGATAAAAATTGGTTCAATTAATATTTGTGGAGATGATGTAGTAAGTAAAGCAAGAGAGGCAGTTAGTGATTTCTTAGAAAAAACTCAGAAATTAGAACAAAATCTTGGAACATGGATGGATCCAATAACAAATGAAATTGTTAACATGGATTATGAACTTGACATGATTAAGGAAAAAATGTCAGGAATAATAAAAGGAACAGTAAATAATATTCGAAAAAAATTATTAAAGAACTTAAATAAAAAATTTGCCAAGCAACTTGGTAAAATTAAAACTTCAAAAGAAGGACAGAAACAAAATGTAAATAAAGGTTCACAGAAAGCAGCTGGAGGTATTCTAGGATTAATTGCTTGTGTCTTTAAGAATGTTCTTGGTGGAATTGGTGCTGTCTTAAAGAATATGTTTAGCAATCTTCTTGGAAAAATTATAAACGGAGCACTTTGTGCCCTTGATCAATTTGTGTCAGGAATATTTGCAAAAGTTTTTGATGCTCTTGAGAAGGGTCTAAGTGGTATTATGAGTGGGTTGAATTGGTTACTTGGAGGACTATCATCAGTCACTGGTCTTTTAAGAAGTGCTGGTGCAATGGCAAAAAGAATACTAGATTTCCTTGATGCTTGTGGAGCAAAAGAATGCATACCATTAAAGTGGTGGAGTTCTAAAAATGGTGGTGGTGTAATACCAGCAGCTTCTGATGATTGGGGTGATCAAGTTTCAAAAGTTAATTTCCTTACTGGTATATCAAAAGGACTTGATAATATAGCAAAAGACATAAAAGAAAGTGGTGAAGATGTAAGTGACGTAAGTGTAAATGGAGTTCCTTTACAAGATACAATTGATGCTACACAAGCAATAAGTGATGCTGATGATACATTAGGATTATTTGGACTAGGATCAATTGAGAGTGCATTATCTCAAACCTCATTATTTGGTGCACAGAATCTTGCGTTTGACGCATGTAATAATAAAGTTCGAAATCCAACGACTCAGGACGACATCACTCCGACACCACCAGGATTCATTTATCCGAAATGTTTACCACCAGTTGTTAAAGTCTCTGGAACAGGAACAGGAGCAGAGTTTTTACCAATTGTTGGAAATGATAATCGTATATTTTCAATTGAAGTTCTTAAAGGTGGCAGTGGATATGACGAGACAACAGGTTTAGTGGTAGTTGATAATACTGGAAATGGAAAAGGTGCTTTTGCAAGACCATTAGTAAAAGATGGAGTCATTCAAAAAGTAGTTCTAATGAAAACTGGGTATGGTTATTGTTTAAACACTAAAGATGATGAAGTATCAGCAGATGGCACACCATCTGTTGGAATTGGAACTAATGTTGTTGGAACAATTGAAGATATATTCATAGACACACCAGGATTTAATTATAGTCCAGACGATACAGTTATAGTTGGAGATAATGAATTACCAATTATTACCTCTCCTGATGGTGCAGTTATTGGAGTTACAATTCCTTCTGATTTTAATGCTGAATACAATCGGTTCCCAATAGCAAAATTAAGTACAGCTGCTGGAATTGGTGCAAAAGTAATTCCAATTATGTCATTTACACCTCAATTCAAGACTGATACTGGTGCTGATGAAAGAAGAGCAAGACCTCTTATTGGAATTGAAAGTGTTGTTGATTGTATTGGAGATAATAAAGAAGTGGTTGGATATGTAAATGGTGTTGAATATTCTGGGCCTTATCATGTGATGTCAACTGGATTAAAAATGACAGGAGCAACACATAGTGGGACAGATTCAATAATTTATGATACAATGGAAGAAAGTTTAGGACAACCAGCAACTGTATCTCAAACATATACAACAACTACTAATCAGACAACGGAAACAACCACTCAAACGACGGTAGATCCAACACCAACAATCGTGACAAATCAAACTAATCCAACGACAACTACAAATACAACAACTACAGACACATCCTCTGGAACTGATACAAGTTCCTCAAGTGGAACTTCTAGTGGTGGATATGGAGGAGGTTACTAATGTCTGAAGGTGAAGGAATAATAAAAAAACCAGTTGTTGGTAGATATGCAGAGGGTCTGACTCAAGATCAAATTAAAAAATTAGTTGAGACAGAAGTTGGAACACAGATTGAAAGATTAAAAAATTATTACCGTAGAGGATATCCTACTTTTGAAATGACTGGTGGAAATGATCTTAAAAACCATGATCTTTCCGAGTTTCAATTAGATACTGAATCTGGTCAGGGAATTTTGTTTACTAATACTGGTAATGCAAAGGTGTTAGGTAATGCTTCTTTAGAGTTAATTTCTAATGGTAAAAAAAGTGGTAAAGGTGGATTTGATAAAGATGGTGAAGCAGGTATTGTAATCTATGCAAAAGACGGTGTAATTCATATTGAATCTGTGAGAGGCACAGTTAATATCAAAGCAAGAAAAAATATTCAATTGGAAGCAATGGAGGATATAAATTTAATTGCACATGAAAATATTACAATGGAAGCAGGAAAGGATATGGTTACTGATGTTGGTGTTGATTCTACGGAATATGTCGGTGGTAGTAAACTAATTGATAGTGGTGGAACTATGTCTCTACATAGCGAGAAACAAGATATTGAAACCAGTTGTGGAACTGATCCATATGTATGTGATTTCCATGCAGATCTTAAAACTGAATGGGATAAAATAGATGCATTAAATGAATAGGGGTATATTATGTCAATAAGAAACGTAGAGATTCAAACAATCGGTCTTCATATTGGAAGTCCAGATCATTCAAAAGTACAAGATATATCAAGAACTTATAATAAGGCTGGAGTTTTAACTTGTCCTGGCATTTCAATCTTTGGAGATGCAATTGCTGGCCAAAAAGCAACAGTTACAATTTACCCACCACATGCAGATTCAAAACAATCATATCTTTTTTCTTTGTATGTAAAAGGTGACAGTGGATTTATCGGAGATATATCGCAAACTGGAAATCATTCTTTAGATGGTGATTCTGTAATTAGAGGAAATCTAAGAATTACTGGAACAATGCGAGCTGGATTTGCCACTTGGTCAAGTTCAATCGTTGCTACAAGTAAGTTATTTGACATCAAACATCCATCAAAAACAAATCATCGTCTTGCTCATGCATCTCTTGAAGGGCCAGAGATAGGTGTATATTATCGAGGTGTTCTAGAAGATAGTCAAGTGATTGATCTTCCCAATTACTGGAAAGATTTAGTTGATTCTAAAACAATTACAGTGCATTTAACTCCTATTGGAAATTATCAATACTTACATTATACACTTGCTGAAAACAAAATTATAGTGAGAAACTTTGGTAATGCTTTGATTCATTGTAGTTATATTGTTTATGGTGAAAGAAAGGATGTTGATAAGTTGAAAGTTGAGTACAAAGGTGATACAATATTAGAACAAGGTAAACCTAAATAAAAACATCTTGCGAGTAAATTATGC
>Ga0209348_1001010_pt1 | contig 14023 bp, 11 predicted proteins | sample ETNvirenome_2_30_FD_184065 | JGI IMG/M metagenome (GOLD analysis project Ga0209348, IMG submission 184065) | Marine viral communities from the Pacific Ocean - ETNP_2_30 (SPAdes) (version 2) | ecosystem: Environmental > Aquatic > Marine > Oceanic | place: Pacific Ocean | collected 2013-06-22 | reverse complement strand
GTATACTTGCGCGGTGCGCGCTACGTAATAAAACGATTTTGTCCGCCCTTCTATTTTTAAACTATGTACACCCATTTTTGTTAACTGCTCTACGTATTGTACGGCGCGTAAATCTTTTGAATTCATAATATACGTACCATGTTCATCCTCAAATGCAGGCATATACTCACCAGGGCGACCTTGTTCCTCTAACATAAATACTTCGCTACTTGACGTACCTTCACTAAGAGTAGGAATAACTTGGTTCGGATCAATTTTATGCACCATCTCACCCGTTTCGTTTTCAACGCCTGGTTTTACATCGTAATTCCAGCGGCAGGCATTCGTGCAGGTACCTTGGTTTGGGTCGCGCTTATTTATATAACCCGAAAGTAAACAACGCCCCGAATACGCCATACACAATGCACCATGCACAAATACTTCTAGCTCGGTGTCAGGGCAGAGTGTGCGTATTTCGGTTATTTCTTCAAGTGATAGCTCGCGCGATAAAATAACCCGCTCAATACCTTGTTTTGCCCAAAACTGAACACTTGCATAATTAACTGCATTTGCTTGCACCGATAGGTGAATAGGCATGGCTGGCCACTTTTCGCGTACCAGCATAATGAGCCCAGGATCTGACATAATCAGCGCATCGGGTCCCATAGCAATCACAGGTTCTATATAACGTAAATACGATTTAACCTTTGCGTTATGCGGAGCAATATTAGAGACCACATAAAACTTTTTATTTTGCGCATGGGCTTCATTAATCCCTATTTGTAATGTCTCTAAATCAAACTCATTATTACGTACCCGCAAACTGTAGCGAGGCTGACCTGCATACACAGCATCAGCTCCATATGCAAAGGCGTAGCGCATGTTTTTTAAACTCCCTGCAGGGCATAACAGTTCGGGAATAAAAGAAGTTACAGAAGAAACAGCTGGCATATGCGCTCCATACAGCTAACCGAGTACACATCGGTTGCATGATTAATTAATTTACAAGCGCGGCATTATAAATGCGCCAAACAATGTGCTTTTGATCAAGATCATAAAACTGCAACCAAACTGGTTTTTAATAAAATTAGGTTTTTTCAATTAAAACGCGTATAATTCGCGCCCGTAAATATTCACACTTTTATTTAAAAATTATTGGAGCATAAAGATGGCTTTAGAGCGTACTTTCTCAATCGTAAAACCTGATGCAGTAGCAAAAAACCACATCGGCGCAATCTACAACCGTTTCGAAACTGCGGGTCTTAAAATCGTTGCAGCTAAAATGGTTCACCTTTCAAAAGAGAAAGCTGAAGGTTTCTACGCAGAGCACAGCGAGCGTCCTTTCTTCGGTGCTTTAGTATCTTTCATGACATCTGGTCCAGTAATGGTTACCGTTCTTGAAGGCGAAAACGCTGTTCTTAAAAACCGTGAAATCATGGGTGCTACTAACCCTGCTGAAGCACTAGCTGGTACTTTACGTGCAGACTACGCTGATAGCATCGACGAAAACGCTGTTCACGGTTCTGACGCTGTTGAATCTGCTGCTCGCGAAATCGCGTACTTCTTCGCTGACGAAGAGCTTTGCCCACGTACTCGTTAATTCGAGTTTTACAGTTAACGCTGTAATGCAAAGTAAGAAAAGGGCTTTCGAGCCCTTTTTTAGTCATTACGTAAAGTATCCTTAAGTGCATTTTGATATTTTACTTAATGATTAAAGTGGGTGAATTGTGTACAATTCGCCCTTGTAAATTTTATCTCCACCGTCACCGATTGAGGTTGTTTCATGACCGAGCAAAAAAAGATTAACTTATTAGATTTAAACCGAGATGCAATGCGCGAGCTATTTGTATCATTCGGTGAAAAGCCATTTCGTGGCGACCAGGTGATGAAATGGATTTATCATTTTGGCGTTGATAACTTTGACGACATGAGCAACGTTAATAAAAAGCTTAAAGAAAAGCTTAAAAACGAATGCGAAATTGTTGCGCCAGAAATCTCTGTTCGCCAGCAAGCAAGCGACGGCACAATTAAGTACGCATTAGTGCTTGATGGCGGCCAAGAAGTTGAAGCTGTATGGATCCCAGAAAAAGACCGCGCCACCTTGTGTGTATCTTCGCAAGTCGGTTGTGCCCTTGAGTGTACGTTTTGTTCAACTGCGCAACAAGGCTTTAACCGTAACCTTAAAGTGTCTGAAATTATTGGCCAAGTTTGGCGTGTAGCTAAAGACATAGGCCTTGATGGCAACAGCGAAAAACGCCCAGTTACCAACGTAGTAATGATGGGGATGGGCGAGCCCCTGCTTAATATTAAAAACGTAGTGCCGGCGATGGAACTTATGATGGACGACTGGGGCTTTGGCTTATCTAAGCGCCGCGTAACATTAAGTACCTCAGGGGTTGTACCTGCGCTTGATTTATTAAAAGAAAAAATAGACGTAGCACTTGCTATTTCACTTCACGCTCCCGATAACGCTCTGCGTGACGTACTTGTACCAATTAATAAAAAGTACCCTATTGAAGAATTTTTAGCCGCGTGTCGTCGTTATATCGATGGCTCTAAAGCAAATAAAGACGTGACCATTGAATACGTTATGCTAAATGGCGTTAACGACAGCACCGACCAAGCACATGAGCTGGTTAAAACGCTTAAAGGTACACCTTCTAAAGTTAACCTTATTCCGTTTAACCCGTTCCCGGGTAACGAATACACGCGCTCTAGCAACAGCCGTATTGACCGTTTTTCTAAGGTTTTACAAGCTGCGGGTATTACGTGTATTGTGCGCCGTACTCGTGGTGACGATATTGACGCCGCCTGTGGGCAATTAGCCGGCGATGTTGTTGACCGTACTAAACGTATGGCGAAAAAGAAAATGCGCGACGATAACGCAATTAGCGTAAATATCCAGTAAGCATAAGCCTGTAACCACCCTGCGTATATTCCCTGTGCAGGGTGGTTAAGTTGTTTATTTTTAAATAAATGATGCAACACTAAGGGTTTTAGGTAAGATAGGCGCTATGGATAGAAAAACAGAGACAAGGTAATGCGATCTTTACTTGCTTTAACACTTTCAACACTTGCCCTTACAGGGTGCGTAAGTGAAAGTAGTTATAACGGCAGTGACAAACCCGTCGTCGAAAACAAAATCAATAATGCAGGCGCAGCACGCACTCGTATCGCCCTCGCTTTACAATACTTAGAAACTGGCAACAACTCGCAAGCAAAGTATAACCTTGAGCGAGCTATAGAATTTGCCCCAAATCTACCTGAAGTACATTACTCTCTTGCTTATTATTACCAACAAGTAGGCGAAAAAGAGCGTGCCGATAAAGCCTATCAAAAAGCATTAGCAATTAAGCCTGACGATCCGAACACACTTAATAACTACGGTGTGTTTTTATGTAGTATTGAAGAGTATGACCGCGCGACCGATCAGTTTTTAAAAGCAATTGATATTCCAAGCTATATTCGCGTTGCCGAAAGCTACGAAAACCTTGCCTTATGTGCCATAGAATTTAACGACTTTGAAAATGCAGAGAGTTACTTTAAACAAGCACTTAATCACAGCTCGCAACGTACATCGACCCTAATAAGCTTAGCCGCCCTTTTTTATGCTAAAAGCGATTTACATAAAGCCAGCGAAGTATTAAAGCGTCATGACGACACCGGCCGAGTGTCTGCACGGGCTTTATTGCTTGGTTATTTAATTAAGCAGCGCATGGGCAGAATAGAAGAAGCAGAAAAAATTGCCGCCACCATAATGCAAACTTACCCAACCAGTAAGCAAGCCTATGCTATTCGCGATAATCGTACTAAACAAACTGAGTTTGAAATACTGCGCGAAAAATACCGTAAAGCGCAGCTCGAAGAGCTTCAAGAGCAGTATGGCGAAGAGCAAATCAGTGTTGAGCAACCAAAAATTAAAATTATCCGAAAAAAGCGCCCAACTACCGATAATTCGACCAGCTTAATTTCTCCAGGGGTTGAGCCTTCAAGCCCAGTATTAAATGAGACGGCAAAAGCACAGGCAACCATTGCCGCAGCAAACAAACAAAAAACCGTAGCTGAGCAAAATGATGACGTTGCCACTCTCACGCCAGCGGCTCAACCAACGCAGGCTGAAGTAGTTACAACAACAAAAGCAGTAGTGCCAGCTGCGGCAGCCGCTCCAACCGTAACAAATACTGCCCAAGTAGCAACTACAACTACAACATCTGCGCCTGCAGAATCTAATACAGATACCGCAGCGGTGCTTTTGGCTTTAACAACGGATCACCAAGCGCAACAAACGTCTACACCCACAGCTGAGCCGCCAAAAGCCGTCGCTAAACAAACACCCAAAGATGATGACGAAGTAAAAATAATTTCATTTGGTGCGCCCAAACAAGCTAACTTTAACACCCCACAAAATACACGCCCTGCTGCAAATGGCCCACAAAATACGGGCTTAAATAATTCGGTAGTATTTTATGAGGCTAAAAAAGACAGTGCGGTATTTAGTAATAACCCATACAGCGACAGTAACGACATTACACTAAAAAACTACCAACCAAGTGTAAAACAAGAGCCTCCCATGCTTAATCCAAAAGTCCCCCCTTTAAAGGTGCCTTTTCATATTATTGAGTTTGGTGAAAACCTATTTAGCATTTCAGTGCGATACAATGTTAAACTACAAAAACTCCTGCAGTGGAATGGTCTAAAGGAGTCGGATCGTGTTATCAACGGAAGTAAAATTTATTTAAACGATCCTAATATTTATTACGAGATTAAAGCTGGCGATACCCTTTACGACATAGCTACCCAGCGGCATGTATTAATTGATGAATTAATGCGATGGAATAAATTAAGCCCAGATATAGAACTTACACCTGGGCACAGACTATTACTAGTGGATCCAAATTCGTACCTATTATGACAGAAGAAACTACGCAACAAAGCGATGAGCCAAGTGTTGGGCAACTATTAAAAGCGCACCGAGAGCAGGCTAATGTAAGCTTAGAGTCACTTACTGGCCCACTTAAGCTTTCTATTTCTCAGCTGCAACGCTTAGAAAGCGATCAGTACCAAACGTTAGGCCCTATTACCTTTGTAAAAGGCTACATTAAAAACTATTGCCGTGAACTACACGTCGATAGCGCCCCTATATTAGCTAAATTGCCAGCACCGCCCGAGCCTACAAAGCCGGCTAACATGCAAAGCTTTTCGCGCCGCACAGAAAAAGAAGCCCACGACAGCCGCCTAATGCTGGTGAGCTACATTATTTTAGCCATTGTTATTGGCTCATCTGCCTTATGGTTTTGGCAAAATGCTACGCCTATCGATGAGCAAACAAGCACAATCAATATTGAAAATTCAATTTTAGATAACCAGCAAAATAACAACGCGCTAAATAACGAAAGCGAGAACACCTCGCAAATGCCAGCAACACAGGCCGTTGAGCGCACACCGGCTGTAATGCCTTTAAGTGCTGAACAAGTCCCCTTAAGTGAAGCCGTTAATGCCACGGCGCCTATTGCCGCTAGCACCCAAACAGCCACTAACGAGCCCGACACGCAAAGTAACACCAGTACAATTAACATGGTGTTTAACGATGAGAGCTGGGTAGAAATACACGATGGCGAAGGTGAGCGCATTGCATTTGGCGTAAAAAAAGCAGGCTATAAAATGGCTGTAAGCGGTATCCCGCCTTTTTCAGTTGTGCTGGGTAAGCACGACGTAGTTAGTGTTTCTCTAAACGGCGAACCAGTTGATATTTCTGGTTATCCTAAAAATCGTTTAGCCAAATTTAAATTACCATTAGCAGAGTAGTCGCTATGTTTTCAGAATCTCCAATTAAACGCAGAAAATCAACCCGCATCAATGTAGGCAACGTGCCTATTGGTGACGGTGCCCCTATTGCCGTGCAGTCGATGACCAATACCGACACCATGGATATAGATGCCACGGTAGCGCAAATCCAAGCAATACAAGATGCCGGCGCCGATATAGTGCGTGTATCTGTACCAACTATGGATGCAGCAGAAGCGTTTAAAAGTATAAAAGAGCAAGTTAGTATACCGCTTGTAGCCGATATTCACTTTGATTACCGCATAGCGTTAAAAGTGGCAAAATATGGCGTAGATTGCCTACGTATAAACCCAGGGAATATAGGCAGTGAAGAGCGTATTAGAGCCGTTGTAGACTCAGCACGCGAGCATAACATTCCTATTCGTATTGGTGTAAATGGCGGCTCATTAGAGCGCGACCTACAAGAAAAATACGGCGAGCCAACTCCCGAGGCATTACTTGAATCAGCAATGCGCCATGTAGATATATTACGCCGCCTTGATTTTGACCAATTTAAAATATCGGTAAAAGCATCAGACGTATTTTTAGCTGTAGGCGCTTATCGTTTACTTGCTAAAGAAATAGATCAACCCCTGCATTTAGGGATCACCGAAGCCGGCGGTATGCGCTCAGGCTCGGTTAAATCGGCTGTAGGTTTAGGCATGTTACTTGCCGAAGGTATTGGCGATACGCTACGTGTATCACTTGCTGCCGACCCAGTTCAAGAAATCAAAGTAGGTTTTGATATTTTAAAATCGCTGCGTATACGCTCTCGCGGTATTAACTTTATTGCCTGCCCTAGCTGCTCACGTCAAGAGTTTGATGTAGTGAGCACCATGAACCAGCTTGAAGAGCGCCTAGAAGATGTTGTTGAGCCAATGTCTGTTTCGGTAATTGGTTGTGTCGTTAACGGCCCAGGCGAAGCCCTTGTTAGTGATATTGGCCTTGCCGGTGCAAACCGCCGCTCAGGTTTATACATTAATGGCGAGCGTCAAAAAGCGCGTATTGATAACAACAACATTGTTGACCAGCTTGAAGGCTACGTGCGCGACTTTATTGCTCAAAAAGAGCAGCAAACACCTATCGACATTAAAATAGTCGAATAAATACCGTATAAAGCGCCAAACCACGGTGTTTGGCGTTTACCTTTATAGCTAGAGGATACCCAAACGACCCCAAGATACAGAATTCAGCGTTTCACAGGCTCTTAATATCAAGGCGTTACTTTGCAAGAATGGCAATCCCTTTTAAAAAGTAACAACGATGAGAGTAAGTGTCTGTGAACCGCCCAACGGGTTGGTTTAAAAGCGATTTATACTGCGTTATTGATTTTAACAATAGAACCACTATTACTTTCAATCAATGCCTTGCCTAAATCGCTTTTAATTCAAACGACGCTCGCATCATGGGGTCATTTGGGTATATAATGACGGGTCAATTTTTAGCATTCTTGTTGTGTAAGCATTTTTTTATTACACATAAACAGTAATTAGGATTTATCAGTGGCAAAACAAATTCAGGCAGTTCGCGGTATGAACGATTGTCTGCCGGGCGACACGCAAGTTTGGCAGAAAGTAGAAAACATTTTACGCGAGACAGTAGCATCGTTCGGTTATCAAGAAATTCGTTTTCCTATTGTAGAATCAACCGACTTATTTAAACGCTCTATTGGTGAAGTAACTGATATAGTAGAAAAAGAAATGTATACCTTTGCCGATCGTAACGGCGACATGCTAACCCTTCGCCCAGAAGGCACCGCAGTGTGTGTACGTGCAGGTAACCAAAATGGCTTGCTTTATAACCAAGAGCAGCGCCTGTGGTACATGGGCCCGATGTTTCGTCATGAGCGCCCTCAAAAAGGCCGCTACCGTCAGTTTCACCAATTTGGTTTAGAAACATTTGGTATTGCCACAGCCGACATAGATGCAGAAGTTATTTTACTTACCGCGCAATTATGGAAAGCATTTGGCATTAACGAACACGTACGTTTAGAGCTTAACTCGTTAGGCTCTAACGAAGCACGTGCTGATTACCGCGATGCACTCGTTGCCTACCTTGAACAGCATACCGACGTGCTTGATGAAGATTCAAAGCGCCGTATGTATTCAAACCCATTGCGTGTACTTGATAGCAAAAACCCAGACGTGCAAGCAATCTTAGTGGATGCGCCTAAATTGTCTGAGCATTTAGATGCTGAATCAAAAGAACATTTTGCAAATTTATGTGAACGTTTAGACGCAGCTGGCGTCATATACACGGTTAATGAAAAGTTAGTACGTGGTTTAGACTACTACAACCGCACCGTATTTGAATGGGTAACAGATAGCCTAGGTGCACAAGGTACAGTGTGTGCTGGCGGACGCTACGATGGCTTAGTTGAGCAACTTGGCGGCAAAGCAACGCCCGCAGTTGGTTTTGCTATGGGTCTAGAGCGCTTAGTACTGTTACTCCAAGCACTTGAGTGTGTAGGTGACATTCGCCGTAATGCTGATGTATATTTAGCAGCAATGGGCGACAAAGCCAGCGTACAAGCCCCTGCCATTGCAGCGCAACTGCGTAGCGACGTACCCGGTTTACGCGTTATGGTGCATGCCGGTGGCGGTAACTTTAAAAAACAACTAAAACGAGCTGATAAAAGCGATGCACTAGTGGCTGTTATTATTGGCGAAGATGAATTAGAAAAAGGCGTTGTGACCATCAAATATTTACGTGAGCGTAAAGAGCAAGTCACACTAGAATTAGAACAAGCTAAAGCGCTATTAGCTGAGCTTATCAATAGCTAAGCTAACTTAAGAGGTAATAATGGACATTTATTCAACAGAAGAACAACAAGCAGAAGCCATTAAGCGCTTTTTTCGCGAAAACGGTATTTCACTTGCGCTAGGTGTAATTGTAGGTTTAGGCGGCTTATACGGTTGGAAAGCATACAACCAAAACCAAATTACAACTGCTGAGCAAGCGTCTGACGAATATACAACACTTGTACAAAGTGACGATGTACTTGGCGCAGCCGATACATTCATTAAAAACAACCCAGACACAAGCTATGCAACTTTAGCCGCTTTTGTTGCGGCAAAAGACGCTGTTGATGCAAAAAAATTAGACCTTGCTAGCGAAAAACTTAGCTGGATTGTTACAAACGCCCAAAGCGAAGAGCTTAAAGCCATTGCCATTACGCGTTTAGCACGTATTCAACTTGCGCAAAGTAAATTTGACGAAGCCTTAAGTACATTAAACTCGCCACTACCAGAGGCATATAACGCCAATGTAGCTGAGCTAAAAGGCGATATTTACATTGCACAAGGTAATAAGGACCAAGCTCGCACTGCGTATCAAGCAGCTGCCGATGCAGGCGGGTTAACAACAAACCCTTTATTACAAATTAAATTAGACGACCTAGCAGTAACTAGCCCAGCGGCATAAGGTTTTAGGTATGAAAAAAATAACAACAGCAACTCTCGCACTGTGCATGGCAACGCTAATGGGTTGTTCATCAAGTGATGACGAAGACGAGTTAGTACTTCCTGAAATTGTTAATCAATTTGAAACAGACGTAGTGTGGCAAGAGTCGGTTGGCAGTGGTGTAGAACATTATTTTTCTCGCTTATCGCCTGCTGTATACAAAGACACTATTTATGTAGCTAGCCGCGAAGGCCAAATTGAAGCGCTTTCGCTTACCAATGGCGACACGCTATGGGAAACCGACGTACGTGAAGACTTATCGTTTTGGCCATGGTCAGATTACGGCACAGCTAAATTATCAGGCGGTATATTACAAGCTTATGGTAAAATTTACGTAGGCTCTGAGCACGGATTTATTATTGCCCTTGACCGCGAAACGGGTGAAGAAGTATGGCGTAAAAATGTGCCAGGCGAAGCGTTATCAAAACCAGCTGCGGGTGATGGCCTAATTTTTGTTAATTTAGGCTCGGGTAAACTATTAGCGCTGCACCCAGATACAGGCGAAGAACGCTGGAACTTCGAACAAGAAGTACCACCGCTTACATTGCGTGGCCAAAGCTCGCCAACAGTTGCAAACGGTGGTGTGTTAGTAGGCTTAGAAACAGGTAAATTAAGTGTACTCATTTCTGAGAGCGGTTATTCAGCATGGAGTGCAGAAATTGCCGTTGCTAAAGGCGCATCAGAATTTGAGCGTTTGGTTGATGTAGACACACAACCAATTATTAGCGGCCCTTACGCCTATGCTATTGCATACAACGGTAACCTAGCAGCGGTAGATATTCGCTCAGGCAATGTTGTATGGAAACGTGAATACAGCAGCTACCGCGAAATAGCGATGGATGCACAAACTATTTACCTAGTAGATAGCGAAGGCGTAATTTACGCATTAGATAAAAATTCAGGTATTGAACGTTGGAGCCAACCCGCTCTACGTGGTTGGTACCTAACAGGCCCTGCAGTTGCAGGTAGCCACTTAGCTTTAGGTGACCAAGAAGGTAACCTACATTGGCTAAACAAAGACACTGGCGAGTTAGTATCTCGTGAAGAATTTGACAGCTCAGGCTTTTTTGTTGAGCCGGTTGTAGCCGACGACAAGCTAATTTTATACACCCGTGATGGTGAAGTTAGTGTGGTAAACACCCCTAACTAACTAGCTAACACTTAAAGGTTTTTTGTAAGGCTTCGCACTGCGAAGCCTTTTGTTGTTTTTTAAAGAGGTAGTTTATGCTTCCCGTGATCGCTCTAGTTGGGCGACCCAATGTGGGCAAATCCACATTATTTAACCGTTTAACACGTACTCGTGATGCACTCGTAGCCGATTTTCCAGGTTTAACACGAGATAGAAAATATGGCCAAGCTAATTACGATGGCTATGAATTTATCGTGGTAGACACGGGTGGTATTGATGGCTCTGAAGAAGGCATCGAAACCGAAATGGCTGACCAGTCGTTACTTGCCATTGAAGAAGCCGATATTGTGTTGTTTTTGGTTGATGCCCGCGTAGGCATGACCGTTGCTGACCAAGCCATTGCTAATCACTTGCGCAAGCAAGAGAAAAAAAGCTTTGTGGTTGCCAACAAAACAGATGGCATTGACGCCGACTCAAACTGTGCAGAATTTTATCAATTATCATTAGGTAATATTCACCATATTGCAGCAGCACATGGGCGTGGTATTACACAGCTTTTAGAGCACACTTTACAGCCTGTAATTGCAGAGCTTGCGGCACTAGATGAAGACGTTGCTGATGACGATGAAGAGTTAATCGACCTTTATCAAGAAGCTGAAGGCGACGATACAGACCACCAAGCGTTTGCAGATAAACCTGTAAAACTGGCTATTATCGGCCGCCCCAACGTAGGTAAGTCAACACTTACAAACCGTATACTCGGTGAAGAACGTGTAATTGTATACGATATGCCAGGCACCACTCGCGACTCTATTTATATTCCGATGACTCGAAACGACAAAGAATATATTTTAATAGATACCGCAGGTGTTCGTAAGCGTAAAAAAGTAAGCGACGTGGTTGAAAAGTTCTCAGTAATTAAAACGCTTCAAGCCATTGAAGATGCAAACGTTGTATTACTGGTTGTTGATGCTCGCGATGGTATTTCTGATCAAGACTTAAGCTTATTAGGTTTTGCGCTTAACTCAGGTCGTTCATTGGTTATTGCCGTGAACAAATGGGATGGGCTTGATGATTACGTTAAAGATCGCATTAAAACAGAGCTTGATCGCCGTTTAGGTTTTATTGATTTTGCACGCTTGCACTTTATATCTGCACTTCACGGTACAGGTGTTGGCCACTTATTTGAATCGGTTGACGAAGCGTACGAGTCAGCAACTAAACGTATTAGCACCGCAATGCTACGCCGTATTATGGACATGGCACAGGCCGATCATCAGCCGCCACTTGTTCGTGGTCGTCGTGTTAAGCTTAAATATGCGCATGCCGGTGGTTATAACCCGCCACGTATTGTAATTCACGGTAACCAAGTTCACGATTTACCAGATAGCTACAAACGCTACCTGATGAACTACTACCGTAAAGCACTTAAAATTATGGGCACCCCAATCAAAATTGAATTTAGAGAAGGTGATAACCCATTTGCAGGGCGTACTAACAAAGTAACGCTTTCGCAAAAACGTAAAATACGTGCCTTTGCCAAAGAAAACCGTAATAAATAAATTCGTTAGAGTTAATTTACTACAAAAAAACGGCGTACTTTTTAGTACGCCGTTTTTTTATGCTTTATACCAATTAGCTTAATTAAGTGATTTATTTTGAGGCTGGGTATTAAAGATTAAGTAATGCCAATTGCACCAACCGTTCAACGGTGGTGTCTTGGGTATTTTTAGGCGCTTTGGGGTAATACTTAGATTTTGGCGGCTTAATAGATATAAACCCATGATTGGTGGCCATTTCATGCGCTAGCAGTTTTCGCTCTTTGGGTGTTAGGTGGTTTTCGTGTATTTTTGCAAGCTCGCCGCTATCAAGCCATATGCCAGCGCAACCTGGGCATTCGTCTACCTCAACCACTTTGAGCGGCGAAAAAAACCGGCGCATCATTACTATGTCTAGGGTCTGTTGATCTTTCAAGGTTAAATTTGCAGCAGCCTGTTTGGTATTTAGGCAAGGCAGAGCCTATGTAGTGTGGTTATTCCCCATAAATAGGCGATAACGTAGCATTAATGCCAAACAGGCGCTACCCAAAGGGTTCTTCCTAGGGACTATTTACTCTTTGTTGCTTGGCTTTTACTTAGTCCACTAGGTTACAAACCTCGCGCCGTGATTAAATAGCCCCTAGTTTGAACAAATTTTAATCCGCAAAGTTCAACAGACCCTAAGCACTTTGGGCAATTTACTCGCGATGATACATCGCCCTCACCTTCAATGTAATTACTCAAATACTTAATTAGAACCTGACCATGCTTTAACTCAGGCGAGCTAAACTTAAAAATTTGGCTGTTATCAAAAAATACGCCGCCTTGCGCTGACGTAAAAACAGTAATGCCGCCAATTAATAACGGCTCAAGAGAGGTATTTGTGCGTGGGCATAACATTCTAAAATCCTTTTATTTTAATACTTAACTTACACTACTTTACTCAAGCGCTTTATGAATAAGCCCAACAAGCGGCGCTGGCAATGTAATATTACCTGCAAGTACAAACTCATGCGCATCGTCTGACATTTTTTGCCATGTACGGCGAATAATCCCTATCCATTTTTGCTCATCGTAATCAGGCTTACTATTAGCAAACCCGAGCATGTAATGCTCAATAAATACCAGGCTTGCTACGTCTTCTACTAATTGGCTATCAGGGTTACGTTTAATATTTTTTTTAGCAACTGCATCGTACACTCTGTTTTGCTCAGCATCGCTGTACCCAGCTTGCTGCATAAGCGCAACAACGCTACTTGCATGATATATATAAAGCGCACTGCGCCATTGATGATAGCCCTGCTTGTTCATTGCAAAGTCGCTACGCGGCGACTTCCAACGTTGTATATGCTGCCCACGCACTGCAATTTGCATAAGCTCGTCAGCACCTGGGTTAAAACGGCTAAGCATATCGCTCATACGCTGTGAGTATAAATACTCTTTTGGAACACTCTCCCCATTAAATTGCTCACTGTTTGGGTCTTGGTTGTTTGCTTCATCAATTAAGGCGATTACTTTATTAAACATGACGGTCATTTTTTATAGTAAGTTTTTATCATTCTAAACGCTGATGAAACAATAAACTAGTGCGCCACTCAGTTATGCAGTGAAATTTGCTCAATCATAATACAAAACCAATAAATACAGGTTGTAAAAGTAAGCGCATTGATTAAGTTAACTTGGTACTATATTGAGCACAAATTAAAATAAAAAAGCGCGACTAACTCGCCAATAACGGATCACTATGTTTAAAAAACGTATTTTAGCTATTTGCTTAGCAGCCACCTCGCTACCAAGCCTTGCCGACAGTAACAGCGACTTAAAAACCATTATTGATAACCACTGGCAAAATGCCAAAGCTGAAAAAATATTTTTTCGAACCGATCCAGACGGTTGGAAACCGAATGGCACATTACCAAATTGGAGCGAGCAAGCCATTGCAAAGCGCCAAGCTTATAACAACAGCGTACTAAAAAGCTTAGCCAACATTAATCCAAAAACGCTCAACAAGGATCAGCTAATGAACTACCGCTTATTTAAATATGAGCGAGAAACCGAGCAGCAAAGCTACCTTTATCAAGATAAGTATTTT
>Ga0209348_1001009_pt1 | contig 14027 bp, 19 predicted proteins | sample ETNvirenome_2_30_FD_184065 | JGI IMG/M metagenome (GOLD analysis project Ga0209348, IMG submission 184065) | Marine viral communities from the Pacific Ocean - ETNP_2_30 (SPAdes) (version 2) | ecosystem: Environmental > Aquatic > Marine > Oceanic | place: Pacific Ocean | collected 2013-06-22 | reverse complement strand
TGCAACTCTAACAAACTCTGGTGTATCATTATCTTCAACGACTGCATTTACAGATTTTTCTGATGTAACTTATTCATCTGCATCTTTTACTGCAAACGGTGCTATGATCTACAACACAACAACTGACGGTGGTTCAGGAACAACTGATGCTGTTGCTATCATCGCATTTGGTGGTGACAAGACAGCGAGTAACGGAACTTTTAAAATAGAATTTCCAACAGCAGACGCAAGTAACGCAATAATCAGATTAGCATAGGAGGTCAACCATGTCGGTGACTTCAGGATGGGGCCGATTAACCTGGGACCAGGCTAATTGGAATGAGGCTACAACTTTAAAAACAGGTTGGGGTGCAAAGTCTTGGAGTGAAGACGAATGGGGTGAATTAAAAGATGCTGTTGCACAACCATCTGGTTTATCAATAACATCTAGTGTTGGGTCAATAACTCCCGCTGATCAAACTCAAGGTTTAACAGGACAATCAATAACATCATCTGTTGGTTCAATAACTCCTGTTCAAATGCAGGTTGGTTTATCCGGTCAATCAATAACTTCTTCGGTTGGATCTTTGACAGTAAATGACATGACTGTTGGTTTGTCTGGTCAATCAATAACTTCTTCTGTAGGTGTAATAACACCAAATGATATGACCCTTGGTATAAGTGGTCAATCATTCACGTCTAATTTAGGGACAGCAGTTGCGCCTAATAACACAGCGATAATATCTGGACAATCAATTACTTCAGCTCAAGGAACCGCCGAGGTTAAAGTTGATGTTACAATATCACTTTCTGGTCAATCTTTTAATTCTAGTTTAGGAACAGTAACTATACCAAATGATGTAGTATTTTTATCTGGTCAAGAAATTGAGTTTCAACAAGGGTCTATAATTGGATTAGGTGGAGCTGTTGCTCAACCAACTGGTCAATCAGCTACAACTAGTGTTGGATCTCTAACAATAGAAGAAGGACTAGGATTAACTGGTCAATCATTTAGTGCTAGTGTAGGGTCAATATCCCCAGTGGATATGCAAGTTGGGTTAACTGGCCAATCAATAACTACAAGTATTGGAACTGTTGATATATTTGCCTATGGTGATGTTGACACTGGAGACAATACATCTTATAGTGATGTTTCGACAGGGTCGAATGATACATATTCGGATGTTGCAACTGGATCAAATACAAGTTATAGTGACGCTGCATAGGAGATAATTTATGGCATCAACATACACACCTTTAGGTGTTGAACTTCAAGCAACTGGTGAAAATGCCGGTACATGGGGAACAAAAACTAATACTAATTTACAAATTATAGAACAAATATCTGGTGGATATATTGCTAAATCTATAGCGGGTGGAGCTCAAACAACTGCATTAGCAGTTTCTGACGGATCAACTGGTGCAGAATTATCTCACAGAATGATCGAGTTCACAGGAACTATTTCAGGAAATCAAATTGTAACTATTCCAATTGATGTTCAAACATTTTATTTTTTAAGAAATTCAACTTCAGGATCACACACAGTACAATTTAAATATGCGTCTGGTTCAGGAGACTCGTTCACTTTTTCAGCAACTGATAAAGGTGATGCTATTGTATTTGCAACTGCTAATGATGGAACCAACCCCGACATTGATACAATAGCTTTAGGTATTTCAAACATAGTTGAGGATACGACACCACAACTTGGTGGAAATTTAGATACTAATTCACACAATATCTTAATTGATGATGCACATTTTATCGCTGATGAAAATAGTAATGAACAAATTATTTTTCAAACTACATCATCTGCAGTAAACCAGTTTGATGTTACAAACGCTGCTACTGGTAATGCACCAAGCATATCTGCAACAGGTGATGATTCAAATATTGATATCGCTCTTATACCAAAAGGAACTGGTGAAACTAAAATAGGTACGGGGGCAGCAAATGCCACTCTTACATCTAGCGGAGCACATAATTTAATATTGGATACTAATTCTGGGACAAATTCAGGAACTATTACCATTACAGATGGAGCAAATGGTGATATAAATATAGCTCCAAATGGAACTGGACAAGCGCAAGTAAGTGGGAATAAAATTGCTACTGCTGGATTAGCGGTTGCTTTTTCATTGGTTTTTGGATAAATAAAGATAGGAGAATATAAAATATGTCAGCACCAAATTTAGTAAACGTCGCAACGATAACAGCCAAATCTGTTCAAGCAACTTTAGGCACAACTTTAACAACTGAAATTCTTGCAAACGCATCGTCTTCAGGAAAAGTATTTAAAATAAACACTATCATTATAGCAAACATCGACGGCACTAACGCAGCAGACGCATCTGTTGCAATTACAAAATCAGGTGGTTCACCGATAATGATCGCAAGCACAATATCTGTTCCTGCTGATGCAACATTAGTTGTAATAGATAAAAATTCATCTATCTACCTTGAAGAAGGAGATAATATAGAAGCGGGTGCAGGTGCAGCATCTGACTTAACTATCACAATAAGTTACGAGGAATTAAGTTAGGGGAGGTAATTAGCTGTGGCAAATGGCGGAATTATTGGACCTATAATAAGTCCTACACAAGGAAAAGGTTCAGCACAATCTACTACTTCATTTACATCTAGTGGAACTTATAATCATCCATCTAGCGGATGGACCGAGGCACATGTATTAATTGTTGCTGGTGGTGGTTCCGGTGGAGGAGCACCAACAGGTGGACATCGTGGAGGATGTGGTGGTGCTGGAGGAACTATTGAAAACACAGCTTACCCAATTTCACGAGGTGCTGCTCTTACAGTAACCATAGGTGCTGGTGGTACTTCAAATGGTGCTGCTGGAGGTAATGGAGCTTTTGGCCCTACATCAGTTACTGGTGGTGGAGGCGGATCAGCGACTTTAGGCGGTAATGGAAACCCTGGCGGGTCTGGTGGATCTGGTGGAAGAGATTCTGGTGGATCTGTTGGAAGTGGAACGACAGGTCAAGGAAATAATTCAGGAACACCTGCACCAGGAGCTGCTGGAGGTGGAGGCGGAAAGAATGCAGCTGGTGGGTCTAGTTTCAGTTCAGGAACTGGATTAACTAGTGATATTACAGGAACACCTGTAGTCTACGCACAAGGTGGTCCTTCTCCTAGTTCTATTGCTGGTGGCGGTGGTATTGGTAACCAAGGATCTCAAGCGACTGAAAGAAACGGAAATAATGGTATTGGAATTATTAAACCCTTTGCAACAGCTTACATTGCATCTGGTGTCTGGTCTTTAGATGATGTTTACGATAATAAAAAAGCAGGAACTTGGGGAGAAGAATTTTAATGGCTAAATACGCCCAATTAGATGAAAATAATAAAATTATTAATGTTGTATTAGCAGACCAAACTTGGATAGATAATCAAGAGGAAACTTATATTTTAGATTCAAATGATGAAGCTCAAGTAAATGGTTTTTATTTAAATAGTATTTTTATACCAGCTCAACCCTTTGCATCTTGGACTTTAGTTGATAACGAATGGATTCCTCCATTCCCTAAACCAAATGAAACAGATGATTTAGAATGGAGCGAATCTTTACAAACATGGAAAAGATATACTTTTACACCGCCTGAAGGAGAGGAAGTAGGACCCGACACGCCTTTTACCTCAGAGGTTTGGAATAAAGAAACTAACTCTTTTGAATAAGATTAGCAGATAAAACTAATCTTTTTTTATCTTTATTAGGTAAAACAACATGTGGCAGATAACTAGGAAATATAACTAGTTTTCCAATTTTAGGTTTAATTTGTATATTTGTTTTTTTAACATGATACATCACACTATGTGGATGAGTAGGATGATAAAATACAGTTTTTGAAGATTTGTCTGAACAATCTAAATATAAAACACAAGAATACATGCATTCAGCATGTGTGTGACAATCATGAAAATTATCTTCTCCATAACCTTGAACCCAAGCATGTAAAACTTTTAAATTTAATTTATCAAATATGTTTTCTAATGTTTTTTTTAAGTCATTTATTTGAGGCAACAAAAGTATATTGTCTTTGTAAAATGTTGTGTAATGGTATTCTTGTTTATAATTTTTAGCTATAATTCTTAAAAAATTTTGATCTTGTTGACTTACCTTAATATTGTACTTATAAACATAATTAGGAAAGATTAAAAATTTCATATCTGTATGTTTGAACTTAATAACAAATTAGAAGTAAAAAAGCAACATCTCAAAAATTCTACTATATATACAATAGACAATTTTTATAAACATCCAGATAAAATATTAAATTTTATCGAAAGAAACCCCGCACACCCACACAAGATAAAAGAAAAAAATAGTTTAAATATGATACATTTTGAAGATTTACGACATGCTAATTATTTTAGTGATTTGGAAAAAGTTTGTAATTTTTTAAAAGATATTGTTAGACAAGAAATTAAATATAAAGACTATAATTTTTTAACTAATGTAACTAAATTTATAGATAAAAACTTTAATGACTATGAAAATAATTATTGGTATCCTCATAAAGATTTTGGTTATACAGCTTTAATATATTTTAATAAAGATGAGGCGGACGCAACTAATCTGTACGAAGATATTGGAGATGATTTTAAGAATATAAAAGACACATCAGAACATTCAAATCCATGGAGACCAAAAGAAAAATGGAAAATTATACATACTATTAAGGCAAAATATAATAGATGTGTTATGTTTGATGGTTTAATTTTTCATGGAATGATGTTAAATAATGATATGTTTTTTAATAAATATAGAGTTAATCAGGTATTGTTTTTTAAAAAACCATAGACTTTTTTACAAATTTTTAATATAAATACAATATGGCTCATTTTGCAGAAATAAAAGAATCAAATAACGAAGTAGTTAGAGTGTTAGTTTTTTCTAATGAGGATGTAAATGCTCATGGAGGAGACTTATCTACAGGAGCAGAGGAATGGGTAAAAACTTCTACACCTAAAAGTGTAGATGAACCTGTTTATTGGAAACAAACGTCTTACAATAAAAATTTTAGAAAAAATTATGCTGGTAAAGAATTTACTTATGACTCAACAGGTGATGTTTTTATAACAGCAAAACCGTTTTCTTCATGGACATTAAACGATGATTATGAATGGATACCTCCAGTAGAAATGATTTTACCACAACCTCATCCATCTTGGATTAAAGGCACAGATCTTTCACACGAGTGGGATAACACTAACGCACAATATTATTGGAAAGCCCCTTTAGCTTTTCCATCTGTATTACATTATATGGATGGTTCTGAAGAAAAAAAATACGATATTAGATGGGATAGAAATAGAGATATTTGGATTGGTATTAAACACGATGGTTCTTTTTGGGACTTTGATTCTAGTTTAAGCACATGGTCATCTAGTTCAATAACAGAATTACCAACAAAAGGTGTATTTTATGTAACATCTTGGGACGAAAATAATCAAAAGTGGACAGCTTATGATTTTTGGGATAATAATATTAATTATGAGTGGAGTCCATCTACTCAAAGTTGGGAGACAATATAATGTCAAGTGGAATTAATGGTGGAGTTAAAGGGGTTGCTAACGAGCCCTCAGCACAACCAGAAGTAATACATAATATTACATCTTCAAATCCTTCTTTTTCATTAACATATGGAAAAGCAGCTGATTGTGATGTAGCTTTAGTTGGTGGCGGCGGAGCAGGACGCGGAGGAACTGGAGAAGGCGGAGGAGCGGGAGTAGTAGCTTTTACACCAGCACACCCTTTACCAGCATCAGCTTTTCCAATTACGATCGCTGCTGGAGGATCTGGATCAAGACCAAACTCGCATGGAGAAGATGGTGGGTCAACAACTTTAGGTGCCTCATCTCCTTTATCAGCTAGTTTTGGAGGAGGTGGTAGTAGAAGTGCACCAACTGGATCTGGAGGTGGAGACGCTAGTGGCGGACCTCAAGGAAACAATGGTGGATCACCAGGGCCTTACAGAGGTGGCGGCGGAGGAGCCGGAGGAAACGGTTCAGGCCCACCTAACGGAGCAGGCGGTAACGGAGCAGCTATACCAAGCACATTTGGTAATGCACCCTCACCTATTTTTAATTCAACATTTGGTTTAACTTTTTGTGGTGGAGGAGTTGGCGGAGGTCAATACGGATCTAACAACCCAGTTAACTTTAGATCACCAGGAGGAGGTGGACACGGAGCACCAAACGAAGGTGGTGGAGAAGGCGGAGCTGGCCAAACTAATTACGGAGCTGGTGGAGGAGGCGATGGAGCTTTTTCACCCGGCGGTGACGGTGGTAACGGCGGAAGTGGTAGAGTTTTAATTAAAGAACCTTCTGGAGGTTTTGCTTGTCCAGGTGTATGGGGTTTAAAAGGTCAGTTTTATTGGAAGAAACAAAACGAGTGGTCTTCTTGATTTAATTTTATCTTAGTATAATACTATACCGATAAAGAATGAATCTTAAATATTATTATTGGTATTTTCAATCAGTATTACCTCAATCATTTTGTAATGATCTAATTAAATACGGTAGTGAAAAACAGGAAGAAACAGCATTAACTGGAGGCTATCAAGCTAAATCAGATAAAGGAGAAATTCTTTCTGAAACAGAACTTCAAGATTTAAAAAAGAAGAGAGATTCTAACATAGTTTGGTTAAATGATCAGTGGATATATAATGAAATACATCCATACATTCACCAAGCAAATAAAAATGCTGGTTGGAATTTTCAATGGGACTGGTCAGAGGCTTGTCAATTTACAAAATATAAACAAGATCAATATTATGGTTGGCATTGTGATTCTTGGGATGAACCATACAATGATCCAGAAAGTAAAAATTTTTATGGAAAAATAAGAAAGTTATCCGTAACATGTGTTCTTTCAAAACCAGAAGATTATGAAGGGGGAGAGTTAGAGTTTGATTTTGGTGCAGATGAACCAGATAAAAAACATAGTATAAGAACTTGCACAGAAATAAAATCTCAAGGATCTTTGGTTATTTTTCCTAGTTTTGTAAAACATAGAGTTAAACCAGTAACAAAAGGAACTAGATATTCTTTAGTTATTTGGAACTTAGGTCAACCATATAAATGATTACTATAAAAAATAATTTTTTAGACGAGACTTTTATAAATAATTTTATACAAAACATTATAAAAGAATCTCAGGAATACAAACCTATATGGAAATCTAATATTAATTGGGGAGAGAACATTGTAAAGGGTTCTTCTTTAGTTTTAGCTTATGAAATAAACAAAGAAAATTTAAATTATATTAAATCCAAATTTATAGAGTTAAATAATAAATTTAAAGATAAAGAAATAGTAGGTCATTTTTATATTTGGACAAAAGGAAGTCACATACCCATGCACAACGATAGCAATTATGAGTATGGCTGCACTATTTATTTAAATAAATATTGGGACATAGATTGGGGTGGTTTATATATTTGGAAAGAAGGTGATAAATTAAATATTGAAAAACCAGAATTTAATAAACTTATAATTAATAAAGGCAACACTAAACACGGCACTACTTTATTAAACTATAATGTTCCTGAAGAAAGATTAACATTACAGATATTTTTTAAATGAAAATAGTAGACCATATTGGAATATTTAATAATGCTTATTCAAAAACATTTTGTGAAGAGCACATAGAAACGTATTACAAAGATATTAAAAGACATAAAAGAAATACAGATTCAGTAGAAGATGAATCAATAAATTTAAAATATTATGACACGCCTTTTTTAGAAATATTTTGGAGAGATTGTTATCCACAATATGCTTTAAAATATTCAATGTTGGACAAATTACAAAGTCATAAAATATATGATACAAAACTACAAAAAACAAAACCTAGTGAAGGTTATCATTTGTTGCATTGTGAAAATACCAGCAAGGCAAACAGCGATCGTATATTAGCTTTTATACTGTATTTAAACACAGTTGAAGAAGGGCAGACTTATTTTCCAGAGCAAGATATAAAAATAAAACCAGAGCAAGGAAAATTAATTTTGTGGCCAGCTTATTTTACACATCCACATAAAGGACTGCCACCTAAACAAAACAAATATATTATTACTGGTTGGGTGGAGTTTGGATTATAATGTATTTTCAAAATCTAGAGTTTTATGAAACAAATGATTTTCAGTATTTGTTAATTCATAAAAATGCATGCACAAGTGTTTTAAAAACAATTGAACACCTACAACCAAAATATTCCGAAAAAAGAAATTTTAATAAAGTTTGTTGGACTGTTATTAGAGATCCATATGAAAGATTTATAGCAGGTCTTTGTTATGATATTAAAAGACAAAATATAGATGTGGCAGATATTTCTTTAGATAAACTTTTTTCAACTTACCATGAAAAAATATCTAGAGAAAAAGGTGATGTTAGTCACACTGCTTATCAAAGTATGTATTTAATAAACTCTTGTATAAATTGGTATGTAGACTTGTCTAATTTAAAAATGTTCTTGGAAATGCATTTTAATAAATCATTTCATCTTAATAAAGGACCCGATATAAAACAGTATTTTAAAAAAGAAGAAATACTAAAGTATTTAAATATGGAATACGAAATATATAATAAAATAAAAATGTCATCTTTTATTTGGGAATGGCAAAAAGGTAAAATATTTTAATATGAATAATATCCAAAGAATTTTTACAAACACTTTGTTCTCTTCACACTCTTTAGTTTCAGAAGAATATTTAAAAGAAATGATTAAAGAATGTAAGCATATTCAAAATCAAATTAAAACAGGTGGTGATAATTGGAACTGCAATACTTATAATACTTTAGGAACTTATGAATTAAAAAATAATCCTAAATTTAAACAGTTAATAGATGTAGTGACAGAAAAAGTAAACATATATGCTAAAGAATTAAAATCAAACTATAACTACACGTGTGTTAATTCTTGGTTTAACATATATAAAAAAGGGGACTACCAAGAATATCACTACCATGCAGGTAGTCACTTTAGTGCAATATTTGTTTTGCAAACACCTAAACCTTATCCAATAGTAACTTTTGAAAACCCTTTACCAGATATGTTACCATTAAAAAATTTAGAAATATGTGATATAAATGCAGAAACCTACCACGTAAAAGATATGAAAGAAAATTGTTTACTTATATTCAGATCTTACCTAAGACATATGGTGTCACCTTTACAACAAGATGGAGAAAGAATATCAATAGCGTTTAATTTTTAATATGAGTTTTAAAGAAAAAAGTTATCAAATAATTAGAGGTGCTATCTCACCAGAGTTAGCAGAATTTTGTCACAAGTATTTTATATTAAAAGCTAAAGTGTTTAAAAGAATGTTAGAGAAAAAAACAGTTTCTCCTTATTTAACTTTTATGGGAACGTTTAATGATCCTCAAGTTCCGAACTCTTATGCACACTATGCAGATATAGTTATGGAAACTCTTTTGATAGATATGCAGAAAAAAATGCAAGAAGAAACTAATTTAAATTTAGTCCCTACATATTCTTACGCTAGAATTTATTACAAAGGAAATGCTTTAGCTAGACATAAAGATAGACCTAGTTGTGAAATATCTACAACTATGAATTTGGGTGGAGACATGTGGCCAATATATGTTGATCCAACTGGTGAAGATAATGTTACTTACGTTACAGAATCAAACACAAAAGTAAAAGAGCAAGCCCACTCCGGTATAAAGGTAGATTTAAATCCTGGTGATATGCTTATTTATAAAGGGTATGATTTAGAACATTGGAGAGAGATCTTTGATGGAGATGTATGCACTCAAGTTTTTTTACATTACAATGATATGGATTCAGATTGGTCAGGAAAAAATCAATTTGATGGTAGAGAGTTTATTGGTTTACCAGACACTTTTAAACGTAAGCCCGAATAAACTACTATCTCCTCTTCCATAATCTCCACTAGGGTGAAAATTACAAGCCACAGAATATCTAGTATTACCACTTTTATTACGAATTATGCAGTGTCTTAAATAAGATGGAAAGACCACCAAAAATCTATCTAAAGGAGTTATGTCCCAATAATTAGAATTGTACACAGTATATTTTTTAGGCAGAAGTTCCATATTGGTTTCATTGTTATACCTATAAAATCTTATGGGACTAGTTTCATAGTTATAGTAGACAGCAGAAAACATATTGTTAGAGTGTTTGTGTACATCTGAAGCCTCTCCTGGTTTTGTTCTAGTAGCCCAAGAAGTTGTTAGAGATAGTTTTGTTTGTGTATTACCAATAATTTTTTGTGAAAAATTATCTATGGCTTGTTCTATCTTAACTTTTAAACCTTTTAAATCCTCGTGTTCATTTAAGATATTTAGACTCTCACTAATACAGCTGTGATTAGGTAGTTTATCTATGGTTTTGTATTTAACTGCCTTTAAAATTTCTTCTACTTTTTCTTGATTTATATGTTCAATTTCGTACACTGTAAGTGGTGTTGCAAACAGCGGTATTGTTGCAATTTCTTTCATAAATTGGTAATCTATGATAATGCTTCTAAAATAACAAGGTAATTATGCTACAAAAAATAGGTTTTCTTCCTGGTATTAACAAACAAATTACAGCTACAGGCGCTGAAGGTCAGTGGACAGACTGTGACAATGTTAGATTTCGTTATGGAACTCCTGAAAAAATAGGGGGTTGGAAACAATTAGGGGATGATAATTTAACAGGTGCCGGTAGGGGTCTTCATCATTTCGTAAATACTTTAGGTAGAAAGTATGCTATTATAGGCACGAATAGAATTTTATACGCATATTCAGGGGGTGTATTTTACGACATACATCCAATCAAATCTACAACAACGCTTACAAGTGCTTTTAGTACGACTAATGGATCAGCTGAAGTTACAATAACTTTTAGCGGTGATCACGGTATATCTGCACAAGATATCATATTATTAGATAATTTTTCTGCAATTACCAACTCTAACTTTGCAGCTGCAGATTTTAATGATAAAAAATTTATGGTAACCACTGTGCCTAATAGCACAACTTTAACTATTACAATGCCCTCTAATGAGTCGGGATCTGGTGCAACGACATCTGGTGGTATTAGAGTACAACATTATTACCCTGTAGGACCAGCTGTTCAAGCAAAAGGTTTTGGTTGGTCACTAGGATCTTGGGGTGGAGAAGTAGCAGGAGAACCAACAACCACTTTACAAAATGGTATTACAGACACTGCAACCACTGGTATCATATTAGTAGATTTTTCACAATTTCCAACAACAGGAACAAACTTTATAATTATAGACAGTGAAGAAATATCTTACACAGGTATTGCATCTACAGGAGAACTTACAGGTGTTACTAGAGAAGTGGCTGGAACAACAAAAGTGGCACATAGTGGTGGTGCAACAATTACAAGTTCTACTAATTTTGTAGCGTGGGGTGAGGCAGCATCAGGAGATTTGGTTTTAGAACCAGGTATGTGGTCATTAGATAATTTTGGTGATAAGGCCATTTGTTTAATTCACGATAGCGCTGTTTTTGAATGGAACTCTGCAGCGTCAGATGCAACATCTAGTAGAGCCACAATTATTACTGGCGCACCGACAGCATCGCGTCATATGTTGGTATCAACACCGGATAGACACTTAGTGTTTTTTGGAACAGAAACAACAATTGGAACTCCTACAACACAAGACGATATGTTTATAAGATTCTCTGATCAAGAAGATATTAACACTTATACACCAACCGCAACTAATACAGCTGGTACGCAAAGACTGGCCGACGGATCACAGATTAGAGGAGCAATTAGAGGTAGAGATGCAATCTATGTTTGGACAGATACTGCTTTATTTACACAACGTTTTATTGGTCCACCATTTACATTTGGTTTTTCTCAAGTTGGAACTAACTGTGGATTAGCTGGACAAAACGCATGTGTAGAAGTTGATGGTTCCGCATACTGGATGTCAGAAAATGGTTTCTTTAGATATGCTGGTAAATTAGAATCATTACCTTGTTTAGTAGAGGACCATGTGTTTGATGATATTAATTTAGAATCTGGTAATCAAATGGTGTCCGCTGGATTAAATAATTTGTTTGGTGAAGTAATATGGTTTTATCCAACCTCAACATCTTCTGTTGTCAATAGAATGGTTACGTATAATTACTTTGACTCTACTCCGCAAAGACCTGTATGGACAGTAGGGACTTTAGCTAGAACAATGTGGCAAGACTCAGCCGTTTTTGGATCACCACATGCTTTAGAATATGATGCAGCTACAGATACATCGTTTGATGTTGTAGGAAATACAGAGGGTAGAACAACATACTATCAACATGAAACAGGAACCGATCAAGTTAAAGGTGGAGCAACAACTGCGATAGTTGCAAGCATTGAGTCTGGAGATTTTGATATAACACAACAGCAACAGGGTGTTGCTAGTATTAGAGGAGATGGTGAGTTTATTATGAAGATAAGAAGATTTGTGCCAGACTTTATCTCTCAAACAGGTAATACTCAAGTTACCTTAAATTTAAGAAATTTTTCTAATGACTCTCAATCAAGTTCTTCATTAGGGCCCTTTACAGTTACATCATCTACTAGTAAAGTAGATACCCGTGCAAGAGCTAGAGCAATAGCTTTAAAAATAGCAAACACATCAACTAATCAAAGTTGGAAACTTGGAACTTTTAGATTAGATATACAACCAGATGGAAGAAGATAATGGTAAGAAATTTTGATAACTATATGATGTCTACATTTAATGAGGGATTTGCACCTTTAGGTGAAACACCTAATTTACCTGATACAAAAAACATAGGAATTCTTGGTATTGATGAAACTACTGCAGATCCAAATAGAGATTTTTATAATAAATTATTTTCTGAAGGTCTTTATACTAGAACTCCCGAAGACACAGGTTTAAGAATTGATTCAGATTTAGTAAATAAATTAAGAATAAATAATCCAGAACTAGCAGGTAGCACAGATGCACAAATAATGGATCAGTATAGTCAATTTTTTCAAAACGTTCTCCCACCAGGTCAAACACCTAAAATAGGTTTTGGTCAAAAAATAAAAGATTTTATAACTAGTGGTGGTATCACCGGTAATCTATTAAGAGGCGTAGGTTCTTTATTTCAACAGGATCCAAGAGCCACTGCGATTAAAAATTACTATGGGTTAAATAATTTAAGTAACGCAGGAACATTACAATCAGGATTAATGGCAGGATATAATCCTGTTTCAGGTGGATTTTTAAATATGATAACAGGTGGTAGATTAGGTGACCCTACGACATTCGGATTACAAAGAGCTTATCAAAAAAGAATTGATACAATAAAGAAAACTTTAGCTAAAAAAGAGTCAGATGTTTTAACAGCTAGATTAGCTCAACTAGAAGCAGAAAAAGCTAGAGAGTTACAAGCGTTACAAACAGCTCAAAGAGCAAAAGATATAGCAGACATAGATAGAGCATATAGAGAAGAAACAGGAGATAGGTATTCTGGAGGTGAAAGAACAACTAGAGTAGGTGGACAAAATATAACAACTTACGATGATCCGTTTGACCCAGGTGGAGGAGAGTAATGGCTAAGATAGTACAAGTATTAACAAGACCTAGTAGAGACTATGATCTTTCTACTGCTGAAGCACAAGTAAGAGATCTTGATGCTATTGTTGAAAAATTAAATACCACGTTTCAAGAAGAATTAAAACAAGAGGTAGAAGCGCAAAACTTCTTTTTAAATTAATGGCAAATAGTTTTTTAAATAAAAAAGCAGATTTAACCACTACAGATAATACAACTTTGTATACTGTTCCAGATGCAAATACAGCTGTTATAAAATCTATACTGGTATCAGAGGACGCCGGATCAGGGACCACGATAACGGTAACCTTAACAGACGCTAGTGCTAATGTATTTAGTTTGTTTAAAACAAAGACTATATCTGGTAATGCAACAACAGAATTATTAACCCAACCATTAGTTATGGAAGAAAAAGAGATACTAAAAGTTCAAGCAGCAGATGCTAATGAGCTACATGTTATAGC
>Ga0209348_1001008_pt1 | contig 14049 bp, 18 predicted proteins | sample ETNvirenome_2_30_FD_184065 | JGI IMG/M metagenome (GOLD analysis project Ga0209348, IMG submission 184065) | Marine viral communities from the Pacific Ocean - ETNP_2_30 (SPAdes) (version 2) | ecosystem: Environmental > Aquatic > Marine > Oceanic | place: Pacific Ocean | collected 2013-06-22 | reverse complement strand
TTTTAAAAATTTTTTATTATATAAAATGAGTTCAGATAAAATGATAATTAATTCATTAACTGCAAATAAGTATCAAAGTGACTATACCTTTAATAAGGATAAATATAGAAGTATGTATAGAACTAACGAAATCCCTGCTCACAGGATGTATAGTGCAGATTTTTGGGAATTGACAATACCTCAAATATTAGAATATTTAAAATCAAATGGTTTAAAGCCTAATCATAAAATATTAGATTTAGGTGCAGGTGCGCTTCGTTCTGGGTTAGCGTTAATTCCTTATTTAGATAACAACAATTATTATGCTATAGATATTAATAAATACTTATTAGAAGATGGGTATAAATATGAAATTATTAAAAATAATTTACATATTAAATTTCCTCTTAATAATATCAAAGTTACATATGATTATAATGCAGAAGATTTTAATACGAAGTTTGATTATGTATGGTCTTTTAGTTTATGGACACATTTAGATATTTCGGAATGTACGAAATGTTTAAATGAAATTAGTAAAATATTAAAACCAGATGGAGTATATTTTACAACTTGTTTTATAGTAAACGATTCTGAATATAATCAACAACAGTTAAGACAAAGTGATGTAAAACTTTTTACAAACCCAAATAATGATCCTTACCATCATACATTAAGTAGCATGCAACAAATAGCAAATAATTGTAATATGAAAGTAGAATATATGGGAATAGGTAAATGTTGTCCTAGAAAACATGATATTCTTAAATTTACTTATAAAAATTAAATTATTTTTATCATAATTTAATTTATTATATAAAATGAGTAGAAAAAAAATAATTTTTATTGTTGGTATGCATCGTTGTGGAACATCATTATTATCTAATCTATTATATGTGAATAATTTTGATACTGGTAAAAATAAAAATAAAGACTATGATATTGTAAATCCAAAAGGATATTTTGAAAATGATACTCTTACAAACTTTCATGATACATTATTAGAATATAATAATTCTACTTGGTGTGATATTAAAACAAATACTATGAAATATATACCAGATCATGTCATTAAATATAGAAAGTTAATAGAAGAGCAATTTGATAGTGATAAAATAATGATAAAAGACCCTCGTTTAAGTTTTTTTACAAATTTTTTAAAAGAGGTGTGTGAAGGATATTATGACTATCATTTTATTTTTTGTATAAGACAGAAGAATGAAGTTATAAAATCCTTAACAAAGGCTCAATCTATATCTAATACAGTGGCTACAAAATTATATGAACAAACTTTATCTACGTATTCATCTGAATTTTTGAAAGTTAATTACAAAGATACAATTACAGATTATAAAAATGTCATGTCTAGTATAAGTGAATTTTGTAATTTTAATCTTATAAATAATTTTGATAATATAGTTGATTTAAAGTTGTATAGAAATAGAGAACACGTATTTTATTCGAAAGAGTTTTATCCATATAGATCTCCTTTAGATATTGTATATAGTTTATACCCTTTTATAAAGAATAAAGTAGTTTGTGATTTAGGCAGCGGAATGGGGGATATATTAGAATTTATAAGAATAAATAATTTTTGTAATGAAGTAAAAGGAATTGAATTTAATCCATCTAGAATTTGTGAGGAACGAAAATATATACAATTTGGTAATATATTTAATGGTATTCCAGATGCTGATGTATATCTAATATGGGTAGGGTTAGGTTTCGACTATAACAGAATAATTAATATGATGGATAAGAATAAAATAATAATTGATTTAACAGGTGATATACAGTTTAAAAATTTAGATAATTTACCAAGAATAACTTTATTAGATACAATAAAATATGAATTTGATGAAAGAAACAAATATATACATCCTTCAAATTTACGAAAATACAAAATACGTTATATAAATATCTGTAGAAAAATGAATAAAAATTGTAAATTAGAAGGTAGTAGATATTTTAGAGTTTATAAAAAATTTTAATTTAATAATATAATTTTATTATTAAATGTTATCTCTCTTTAAAGTATTTATGAGTAAAGATGTATTAGAACCTCTTAATACAATTTTAATGTCCGGTTATATCACACAAGGTAAACAGGTTGAAAAATTTGAAGAAGAATTAAAAAAATTATTTGATTACCCTTATATTCTCACTTTAAACTCTGCAACATCTGGATTAACACTTGCAATAAGATTGATTAAAGACGAATTGAAGTGTAATGATGATGATGAAGTCTTATCAAGTCCTCTTACTTGTATGGCTACAAATCTACCCATACTTGCTAATAATTTGAAAATAAAGTGGGTTGATGTTGATAAGGAGACTGGATTAATAGATTTAGATGATTTAGAATCAAAAATTACGAGTAAAACTAAAATAATAACTTTTGTTCATTGGGGAGGTTATCCTGTTGACTTGGATAAATTAAATGAAATATTAGATAGAAAAGAGAAAGAAATAGGATTTAGACCATATGTTCTTGAAGATTGTGCTCATGCATTCTTATCTGAATATAAAGGTAAGAAGATAGGATGCCATGGGAATTTTGCGGTATTTAGTACACAAGCAATCAAATCATTAACAACAGGTGATGGAGGATTAATATTTTGTCCTAATGAAGAGTTTTACAATAAAGCGAAATTATTAAGATGGTTTGGTATTGATAGAGAGAAAAGAAATTATAAAGGAAAGGATTTTAGGTTGGAACATGATGTAACAGATTGGGGTTATAAATATCATATGAATGATATAAACGCAACAATTGGTTTACATAATCTACCACATATAAAAGGATTAATTGAGAAGAATAGGAAAAATGCTGAATATTTTTATAATCATTTAGATGAACATGTAAAAATATTAAATAAACCAAGTGAACACTTTAATTCTGCTTACTGGTTATTTACAATATCAATTGATAATAAATTAGAATTTATAGAGTATATGAAGAAAGAAAATATTATGGTATCACAGGTTCATCAAAGAAATGATATTCATAGTTGTTTTAAAAATTTCAAAACACATTTGCCGAATATGGATGAATTAGAGAAAAATATAATTTGTATACCTGTGGGATGGTGGTTGGCAGAAAAAGATTTAAAACATATTGTAGATAGAATATTACTATTTAAATAATAGATATTATTTTTATAACAATGAAGAATATTTTAGTAACTGGTGGTTGTGGATTTATTGGTCATCACTTTGTAGAGCACATCTTAATTAATACTGACTGGAATATTATTATAATTGATAAATTATCTTACGCAAGTTATGGTTATGACAGATTAAAAGATATAGATGCATTTGATAATCCAAGAGTTAAAATATTTACTCATGATCTTGTATTACCTATATCTATTGGATTGAAAAAAGAATTTGGAGATATACATTATATTGTTCATATGGCAGCTGAAACACATGTTGATAATAGTATTGAAGAACCTGTTCCTTTTATTCATAACAATATAACATCTACTGTTAATATGCTAGAATACGCAAGGGAATTAAAAAATTTAGAAATTTTCTTTTATTTTAGTACTGATGAAGTATATGGACCTGCTCTTAATGATAAATTATTTAAGGAAGAAGAGAGACATAATCCAACTAATCCATATTCATCATCCAAATCTGCTGCTGAACAAATATGTACAGGGTACTATACTACATATAATTTACCAATTATGAAAATTAATGTAATGAATGTTATGGGTGAAAGACAACATACTGAAAAATTTATTCCAAAGGTTATGAAAAGTATAATTAATGGTGACAAGGTATACATACATTGTTATCCTGATAAAAAAACGTCTGGTACAAGATTTTATATACATGGAAGAAATGTTGCGGCAGGTGTTTTGTTTCTTTTAGAACATGGTAAAATAGGTCAGAATTATAATTTAACAGGTGAGGAAGAAGTATCTAATTTAGATTTGGCAATGTTTATATCAAAAATTATGAATAAAGAACTTAATTATGAATTGGTAGATGGCCAAACAGATAGACCTGGTCATGATTTAAGATATGGATTAAGTGGAGAAAAGATGAAAAAAATGGGATGGAAATTACCAATTGATTTTTATAAAAGTTTAGAGAATACTATCAGATGGACTATGCATAATAAAAAATGGTTAGATTAAAATTTAAACTATAATTTATAGTTTAAATTTCATTATATAAATGACCGAACCTTTCTGGAATAAAAAGTTCGGAAAAAATTCAATATGTGCAATAACTCTTACAAGATTAAGACCCGGAAAAAATAAACAGGGTATTCCTTATACTATAACGACTTCTTGTGGTCATACATTTTATCGTTCTGCATTTAATAATTGGTTAAAAGATCATACCACGTGTCCTGTATGTAGAAAAGATTTATGAATTATGATACTCACTATCACAATATTCAGTGTCAATTTTTCCATTTGGATCATATATGGGTTTATTAGTAATAGGATCAATTGTTTTTGATGCTTCTTCCAATAATGCGTCAAATATTGCCCAATATTTTGGTGTATGTCCTACTTCGTTACATAATACATGAGCGAGTTCGTGTAGTGATACATATACCAACATGTTGTCATTATAATAATTACCATTTTCGTCTTTGATACAAAGATGTACTTTTTTCTTATTAATAGTATAAGATTTTTTATCATTATAAAATTTTAATTTTTTGCTTTCAGGATGAACTAATGCCAATTTATTTTTTAATTCATCTATTTTAGGATCATAAGGTAACAAATTTTCTTTCAATACTGTTGTAAATACTACGATTATACCAACTAAAATTGAAATTGCAAGTATTATAAAAATAATAAAACGCCAGCTCCACATTTTATAAATATATTTTAAATAATAAAAATATTTATAAAATGAAGATTGATAACGAAATAAAATTAGATTTTAATGATGTTCTTATAAGACCAAAACGCTCTGAACTGTCTTCTCGTAGTGAAGTTGATGTAAACACTTCATTTAAATTTAAACATTCACAATTATCATGGAATGGTGTTCCTATTATTTGTAGTAATATGGATACTGTTGGAACCGTTAACATGCATAATAAACTAAGTAATTATAAAATGATTACCTGTTTTCATAAATACATAGATGTTAATGATATTATTTCAACTCATTCTACATCTCAATATTTCATGTTAAGTACAGGTATTAGCGATAATGATTTACAAAGACTCAATAATAATATAACCATATTAGAAAACAATAATATTGATATTAAATTTATTTGTGTTGATGTTGCAAATGGATACATGTTCAAATTAGTAGAATTTTGCAACAAACTTAGAGACCTTTACCCCAATGTCGTTATTGTAGCGGGTAATGTTGTTACAAGAGAAATGGTTGAAGAACTTGTCATAAATGGGAAAGTTGATATTGTAAAAGTTGGAATTGGTTCAGGAGCTGTCTGTACAACACGTTTGCAGACAGGTGTTGGCATGCCACAATTCTCAAGTATAATTGAATGTTCGGATGCTGCACATGGATTAGGTGCTCATATTATTAGTGATGGTGGTATTTGTTGTCCCGGTGATATAAGCAAAGCAATTGGTGCAGGTGCTGATTTTGTTATGATGGGTAGTATGTTTTCGGGTCATGATGAATGTAATGGAGAAATTATTGAGGAAGATGGGGAAAAATATAAAGTGTTTTATGGAATGTCTTCTAATACAGCAATGGACAAATACCATGGAGGTGTTGCAAAATATAGATCATCAGAGGGAAAGACAGTTAAAGTTCCTTATAAAGGAAGTGTTGTAAATACTGTTGATAATATATTAGGAGGAGTTAGGAGTACGTGTACTTATGTTGGAGCAAAGAGAATAAAAGATTTAGGAAAATGTTGTACATTTATGAGAGTGAATAGACAGGTGAATACTTTTTATAAATAAATTTGATTTAATAAATGAGTTGTGAAGGAATTATTGGTTCTGTTAAATTGACTCCGAATTCAGATCTTATTCATGCAAATCAAATAAATCAGTATCATGCCAATAAATATTTTCAAGGTGGTAATGATGCAAAAAAATATTTTTTATGTTATTTAATATACGATGCTTTTACACAGGTTCTTCCAAATCCTAATAACAAACCAACAGATTCGGCATATGTATTAAAATACAGTGAATATTCACCATATAAAGGTCCCAGTATCGCTACCGGAATGGGATCTAATGGTGAATATGAATATACAGGTTATACATGGGATCCTGATATACCACTATCTTATTTTACTATATTATATAATAATAAAAAGAACTCCGGGAATGTATTAGCTTTACACACTGGAGCAGAAACACCTAGTAATTTAATTGGTAAATATATTATACCTACAATTGAATTTAATACTGACTCAGGTAAACAAATATATTATTCTTTATTTTATTCATGGGCACCGGGTTATTATTATGGATTATCAATCATAGTTAGTAGAACGAGTGAAAGTACGGATGATTGGAAAATTGTTAGATGTAGACAAACAAACGCTCCATTCATACGTGCGTTTGATTCAGGTAGTTTATTACCCAGAGCGACTTTCAAATGGGGTGTTCAACCAACTAATGGCAGACTAATAATACCTACGCAAGAAAATGGTATATATTGTTGTAGTGATAATAATACATGTCCTAAACCTCCGGTTAATGATGACATTATTGCAAATTCATTCTACTTTTATGGTGTAGATATAAATAATAATATATTTGAAACACCCGGATTTGCAATACCTATGATGCATAATACTCCTCCGACTCCCGATCCTCCGACTCCCGATCCTCCGACTCCCGATCCTCCGACTCCCGACCCCCCGACTCCTGAACCTAAGCCTGTTCCAAATAATCCAAATTGTAATGACTCTCATGATGAACACATGGCCCGCTACAATAAAAACAGTCGACTTCCATTAATTTTAGGATTATCTTTAGGAATAGGTATACCTGTATTAATAATTATTATACTATTATGTATTAAAAAATTTAAAAAAATTTGATTTAAATTTATTTAAAATATGTTAAATAAATGTGTAGACAAAATGCAATAAGAAATTGGAAAAGACTTGCAGGAAAAGCGTTTATAAGATATGGTAATAAAGAATGGCCTGATCCATATGAACCTATTTCTTCTATACCAAACGATATATATAGAAATCATATTAAACGTGTATTTGGGCACGGAGAAGAGATATTTATAGGTAGAGAAACTATGTATGATAAGGTCAAAAATACGATATATTATTTTGATCACGTAAATAAAATTTTCAAATATAATTAAAGATATCTTTAATTATATTTTATAATTACATTTTTTAATAAGATAAAAGTATATAAAAGCGTTAATTCCTACGGTTATTCCAATTATACTACCAAGTAATTTATTGATGTTAATTGATCTTTTATTTGTTTCTTTATCTGTATCATAAATAAATGGAGGTCTTGCTAACATAAATATAAGTAAGACTAAGATTGGTACCAAAGTAAAGTATAACAAAGGAGTTTTACAACATTTTTTAGCCATATCAACATATTTATTCATTTTGTGTGTTGTATTTGGTACGGGTGTTGGTGATCTTATAGTATGAGAATTAACTTGTTGGTTTAATGCTTGCAATTCATTATCTAACATTTTTAATAATAATGTTTTATTTAAATTATTTTGAATCTCCAAATTTTACATAATTCTATATGTTCTTCATCTAATTCTTTTATTTTTTCACCTTTTCTGTATCCAACTACTTTTTTATCTCTAGAAAATACTATATTAGTAATCGGATGATAAAATGTATCATCAATAAATTTTTTAAGTATAATGTTCCTTTTTTTAGGTTTACTATATTTTTTATGATATTTACAAAAGCCATCTTCTAAAAGTCCTGTCTTATTTTCACACATTTCTCCTTTTTTTTCACCGTTGCTAAACATATAACAACAAGTATTTGTATTAAATTTTTTCCAATCACCTCTCAATTGGAATTCATCTATATTACATCTTTTACTTATTTTTATATTAAAAATTGTGATGTATTCATCTATAATATCATCAAACATTTTAAATTTTATAACTTGTATTATAAAATTTTCAATTTTATAATAAATGTCAAGAAAGATACTTTGTTTACACGGAGGCGAACAAACAAAAGAACAATTCAAATATCAATTAACCGATATTATTAGCGAATTACAAGACATATTTACTTTTGATTTTTTAGACTCTCCTAATATTAATAATACATGGTGGAATTCTATAGATAAAAAAACACCAACACAGGACGAAAATCATGCTGCTCAATTTTTATCAATAATAAATAATAAAATAGAAAGCGATGGTCCTTACTATGGATTATTAGGTTATTCACAGGGCGCAGCGGCCTGTATAGTGTATTTAGCATATAAACAAACTAATAACATAGAAAGAATTTATATGTTTAATGGTTATGTGCCGACAATTCATCACGGTCTAATGAAAAATATTGTTAAAAATAGTCCATTTTCCAAAAAATCATTAATATTTATAGGAAAAAAGGATTATCATTTTTATGATTTAGGATTACAAATTAAATCAAATAACGAGATAAGAAAAGATTGGCCTAATTACAAAGGTTTTACTGATTATGTAGAAATTATTAGTGATAATACGGGACATAATCCTCCAACTAAGTCTGACTCTAATTTCAATAATGTTATAAATTTTTTTAAAAATAAACCACAAGAAAATAATGATAATAATAACTTATCTTTAATAATTGGCCTAACATTAGGATTAGGATTACCTATAACATTTATAATTATATATTTAATCGTAAAACGCAAGATCTTTTGATTTACCTTCTTCCTTTTCTGCATTAAATTTAGGTACATCAGGAATACGCTCTTCTGTATAAATATTTTCATATGAAAATTGTCCTGGTCTTGATTGCGATGCAACACGTTTCCATCCAAGTTTTTCCCAAATTGGTTTATCATCAACCATATTTGTTGGTGTTATAACAGGATTAATTTGTGGTTGGACAGTAACAACAGGATTAATTTGTGGTTGCGTTGTTACAATAGGTGTGATTTGATTACCTTTTATATTATCATTTATATTATTCATATCTTTAAGGACATTTATAATTCGTTTTAGTTCGTTATCTTTATTTTGATCATAATTTTTTGTTATATCAAAGTAAGATGATAATATATATTTGTAATTAACTTTTTCATTACAAATTTTTTCTAAATCATCTATAATTATAGTATTTTCGGTATTATAACCGGGTAATTTAAAAAATTTTTCTAAAATATTTAAATTCTTTGATTGTTTATTGTATAATTTTTTTGAAATCTTGCAATGATAATCAAAAAATATATAATCACATTGTTGACCTTTTTTAAGTATAGATTGGGTTACAAATGAAGCATAACACCTACTTGCGGCCGTCCAAACAGATACATTAAAATGCTGAAACAGGAAATCTATAAATTCATAAATATCCTTTCTACCAAATATAACATAAATAAGTTCGTTGTTATCAAATAATTTATAATAAATATATTTATCCTCATCAATAAGCCTATTTATTGTTGTTTTAGTTTGATCATTACATTTTAAAGAAGAAACAATAGTATTATCTAAATCCAATATTACATTTTTTATTGCCATTTTTTTGATACAACAATCTTTTATATTATAAAATTGATTTAAATAAATTTATAAATAAATTTATAAATGTCCTCTTATAAAAAGTCATTTGGTGATATTCCTATATCAACAAGGACTATAATTGTAACAACCGGTGTTGAATTAAATATACAAAATTTATATAAAAATCTACCTGTAACCGAATATAAGATAGAAGAAAAGAAGAGAGGTAGAAAGAAGAAAGATGTCATTAATAATAACATTGTAAATAATATACCTAATGGTTCAATTATTTCTATTAAATATCAGGATGGTATTAGAGGTGTTGAACTTAAAAAGAAGAAGAGAAGCAGTAAATTTTTTAGAAATGCGGTTACTGTCATTATGTTTATAAGTAATAAACTTGTAAATTTAAAAATTTCGACAAATGGTAAAGTACAGGTTACAGGTTGTAAATATATTGATTATTGTAAACAAGCAATGATATACTTATTTGATATAATTCTTAAAAGTAGAGAAACATATATTATGGGAGAGGTTGGACAATATATAGACATAATTTTTAATAACGTAATGACAAATAAAGACTTCTTTATTGGTTTTAATGTTAATAGAGAAAATTTAGATAAAATAATAAATTCTGATACAAGTCATAATTCTATACTTGAAACGAGTTTTGGTTATACCGGAGTAAACTTAAAAATGTCTTTGGGTGAAAATAGGGAAAGAACATTTGATTGTTTAAAAATAAATACAGAAACAAAAGAATCAACAGATTATAAGATGTATTATAGTGACTATATAAAGAAACTAAATTCAAAAGAATTAGAAAAGGAACATAAGAGAAAATATATTACATTTCTTATATTTCAAAGCGGTAATATTATTATGAGTGGAATAAATGAAGTGCTAATGGAACAATACTATAATATATTTTATGATATTATAGATAAAAACATAAACCAAATTAAACAAGATTAACCTCTGTATCCTAAATTTAATTGTATATTTTTACTTTTATTGAGATGCTGTTTCTGATAATCTTCTCGCATATTATTTGTATTTGATATAAAATTATTATGAGATAATCCTTTCATCTCATTTAATGACATATTCTTATTAGATTCTATGTTGAATTGTGCTTTGTGTTGTGCATGATATAAATGTGTTTGTTGATTGTTGGCAGGTGTTTGTTGATTGTTAGAGGGTATTTGTTGATTGTTGGCAGGTGTTTGTTGATTGTTAGAGGGTGTTTGTTGATTGTTGGCAGGTGTTTGTTGATTGTTTATATCATTAAATTTTTTATACATATTTATAATACAATATATAAATTTAAATTATTTTATAAAGTTGATTTTATAAAATAAAATAAAATAAAAATAAATGAGTAAAAAACAGACATTTATACTATATAATATAGATATTCCGAGTTTAGACAGAAAGTACAATATAAACATAAAGTCTAACATAAATGATATTAATTGTTCTGTAAATAAAACAAATATAAATGAACTTCGTTATACAAATACGAAAACATACTCTTATTTGGATGAAGCAAAAAAAACGAAGAAATGTTGTGTTACCTTATGCGATTTAATCGGAAATAATTTACCTAGTAAAACAGAATTATCATGTTATTGGTGTAGACATCCATTCTCTACTAAACCAATAGGGTGTCCTATAAAGAAGAATGGAGACACCTATATAGTTGATGGTATATATTGCTCATTTAACTGTGTACTTGCTTTTATTGAATCGAATAATGATTATATATACAACGACAGTTATAGATTGTTATCAGGTATGTATAACACCTTATTTGAAAGTAATATGAACACTTTACTTAAAGCACCTTCATGGAAACTGTTAAAAGAATATGGAGGTAGTAAAACTATAGAGCAATTCAGAGATAATTTTAATAAAAATGAATATGATAGTATAAATAACTATATTGATAAATTTCCAAAGCAATTACCAATAGGATGGTTATATGAAGAGAAAATATCATTTTAGTATGTCATATTAAACTGCATTCCTTTTGGTTTTTTAGTGTTTAGTTTAATATTTATGTTTTGTGTTATATCATTATTATTATGACCTAACACAGTATTCCATTTATTCAATTTACTGTTGTTTGATGATATATTACTATCTGAATTAACTTTATTTACTATATTTTCTATTGTATTATTTATAATATGAAATATTTCTCTTTCTGTAAAATTTGTAGCCTGGTTTATATACACGTTATATTTTACAGATATATTTGACGAATTTATTTCTCTATTATTTTTACTGTGTCTATCTATTTGATTCTTAATAACACTTCTTATATATACGTCATTAACTTCATAATTATTTGGTATCTTATCATATAACATACTTTTAATATATTCCTTTGTATCCTCTGAGAATAAAAAATCTAATTGAGTATTTATATTACCCATATACTCATTTTTAAATATTAAAGTATTCTTAATAATACTCTTACATTCAATTATATTATAACTTGTATTTTGATATATAATAGGTTTTAAACAGTCTATTATATGTTGTATAACTTTATTCTTTGATGTTTTACTATTCACTACCAAATCGTCTATAAACTTATCGTTAAAAAAATTATTTCTTATATCATTCTCAGTATTGAATATAGTATTCATCTTATCATTATGAACCTGTATAGGTATATTATTATACATATTCATTGTATCAAAAATATTTTTGCCATTTTCATACATAAATTTTAGCATTTATTTTAATTGTAATATTATTTAAATAAAAAATATTATTATAAAAGTATGAGCAACATTATATACATATATAGCAAATATTCACATTATTGCAATGATATTAAACATATTATTGATAAAATAGAAGGCATAAACACTTTATGTATTGATAACCCTGTATCCAGAAAAAGAGTGTTATTAAATCATAATCTCAATATAAATCAGGTACCAACTATTATTGTAAATAGTGAAACTATAAAGATATATGAAGGTGAAATAGCAAAACAATTTTTATTAGATGTTTACAATAATATGTTTCCTGAGAAACAAAATGAAGAGGTAAGTAGTATACAAGATAATATTGAAGAGCTGAGTAGTATACAGGATAATAAAGAAGAGGTAATTAGTATACAGGATGTAGTATCTAAAGAAGTAAGTAGTATACAGGATGTAGTAACTAAAGAAGAAGTAAGTAGTATACAGGATGTTGTATCTAACGAAGAAGATAATGAGAATAAAGAGATTGATTTGATGAGCAAAGTGGAGGAATTACAGAAGATGAGAGAAAGCATGATTGCGTCAGAGAAAATTGAACCAGAGGAAAGTTAAAACTAATACGGATACAAAGCTTAATGGCATAAAAATATTAATGCTTATTTGTTGTAGGTATATTTCTCTTACGAGTAGTAAAGTTATAAATAAGAATGCTATTAATATGGATAATTTTACGTTTTTTAGATTGATACTATTATTTGGAAAATAATTATCAAGAATATTGTATTCATCGGGTGTCGGAGTTTCTTTATTGTTAATAGGTAATGTTTCTATTAAATCACTCATTTAAAATAATTTAAATATATTTAAATTATTTTAAGACAATACAATATTTTATAAATGTCAATCTCTATACAAAAATTAGTATATTTATTAGAAAAATGTAATATGTATGCATCAAAATATTACACAAAAAATGGTATTTGTTACTTTATTAATGTTATATCAAAGACAGATGGTAATGAATATATGTTGCATACTCCAAGTAAGTATAATATATCTCTTAGAGATGTCAAGAATAATGTATTTGAAATTAAGACTTTTGATATGAACAAAAGTAAAGATATTATGAGTGACTATGGAAATTATTCTCAGGATGTAGATTCTGAGATGGGAGTAAATGTTATTACAGAAAATAATTTACTTAATAATTATAAGAACGAAAAAATAAATACAAATGAAAGTGTAAAATGCTTACACAGACACATAAAAAGACTGTGTTATATTACAAAATCAACAGAATATAAAGTGATTATTGAGCATCAAAATGTACTTGGAGTTGTAAATAAAAATAATGAAATAACATTCTATGAAATAAAAAATAATAGTTCAAATACAATCAATAAATTACTTGTATATTTCGATATGGAATTATTGTATAAAAATATTAAAACTATACAATCGGATTTATTAAATGTTAAAAATAGCATAAATACGATATTGGATAAAAATTATAATAAGAATATAAATTATATTCATGATCTATTAACAAAGACTGATATGCGTGCTGATATACTCAATAATAATATTATGGAAAAGAAAAATGAATACTATAATACTATAAAACAGTTAGAAGAATTATTAATGACAACAAATAAAAAAGAGAAAGAGTATAAAATACAAATAGAGAATGGAA
>Ga0209348_1001007_pt1 | contig 14069 bp, 1 predicted proteins | sample ETNvirenome_2_30_FD_184065 | JGI IMG/M metagenome (GOLD analysis project Ga0209348, IMG submission 184065) | Marine viral communities from the Pacific Ocean - ETNP_2_30 (SPAdes) (version 2) | ecosystem: Environmental > Aquatic > Marine > Oceanic | place: Pacific Ocean | collected 2013-06-22 | reverse complement strand
TAGGAACACAATATGATGTAATATCTACGTTATCCATAAAAACATAGAATTTTGTATTTGGTTTTAATCTTGTAGAAGTGACTTCAATATTTCTTGACCTACAGTTATAGATAATTTCTGTTCCTATGACCTTTTTACCTAAGTTAACTGTTTGATATTCGGGAGTAACTTCAATTCCAAATTCTCTTTCTTCGCCCTCTTCTCTAAAGGTTCGTTTCTCATCAAATTTAGTGTTAGTAGTTGTAGTTGTAATTCTTCTTACACCTCCGTCTATATTCTGACTTTCTGTATTCACATCTACCGTTCTCTTAATATTGAGACGTTCTGTTTTGATTAATTCTTCTCTTCCACTCCATGTTATTTCATGAGAATTCCAATAACTTGCTGCCATTCCTCCATTTTCACGATCTTCCAATCCATACATATCAGCCATCGCATCCCACGCAGTGGTATCCTCAAAGACTTCAGGAGTGCCTAAAGGAATTTCTTCTATCCAATAGTCAACTGATGGTTCTAGAGCGACACTACCAGCATACAGAGCAATATGGTAGGGGTTTAGGTTCTCAACCCTAGTTGCAAAAGGTTGATTTACAAATTCTACTTCATCATATTTTAAAGTTAGACCTTGAGCATTTCGAGTAATATTTGAATCTTGGAAGTCTGTTATCCATGCATAATCAGCATTGATTGGATCTGCTTTTGAAGATTTTGTTTCAATTTTAAGACTAACAGTTCTTTCTGTTGATTTTGGTCTACATTCACCAGTTTCTCGATCAATATCAAATTTCCTTTCTCCTCGATTCATACTATGTTTTTTATGATTTACAAAATTATCTACAAAAAATCCAGATTTAAATTTATCGAGTCCTGTGTTTGGATCTTTAATTGAAAGATTTTTAGTATCTGTTTCTAAAAGAGATAATGTTGTATATTCTTCGAGTGTTTTGATTCTATGTTCTAAACCATTTATATCTTTCATTGTATATCTCTTATGAGATTTTAATGCAGTTCTAGTATCAGTTGATGCATCTAAGAGATATGGTGGTAAAGTTATTGTACCAATTTCAAACGCTTCTGGATTTTTTTCTGGAGGTTTTGGGTTTCTTGAAGGTGTTCCTTCATCTACATCAAAGAGTCCATCTTTTGTTAAATATACTCTATCAATTCTACCCAAATAATAAGAATAATCTACAACAACACTTTGATTAGAAACTAATGATTCAGTTTCGGATGCACTAAAATCTCGACTAGCAAATTCAAAAGGTGATAAAGTTGATACTCCAACATTATATGGTGCAACTCTTGGTCTCAAATCTATAACATCAGATGCTCTTTTTCCATCAATAGATGGAACTTCATTAGAATAATCTAGAGTATTGTAACTATTAATTGATTCTACAGTACCATTAGTGCTAATTCCGCTTCTAGCATAATGATCAAATATAATTTTTACTTTTCTATTAGGTGCAGATGCACTTTTTTCTCTAATTATTCTTCCATAATCAGCAAACTCTTGTCTTTGACCATTATCTAAAATGTAATTATCAATAATACTTGCATCACCAGGATCTAATTTAGAAATAACTGCTACAATTCCTGAAGTTCCCAAAGTTACAGATTCATCAACTTCAAATGTTTTATCATTCTCATATACAAATGTTAATTTAGTTGCATTTGGAATACTAACTACACGAGCAACAGCACCAGATTCTCCTCCAATTATTTGTTCACCAACAATGACATTATTTGAAAAAGATTCTGACTGTGATGATACTGTGAGGAATGGAACATCTGGATCAGTTTTGTCATCAGATTCAAAAATACCTAAAACTCGATGTATTTCAGGAACATTTAAAGATATCTCTTCATCCTGAACTCTTGTTCCGTAAACTTTACTAAAAGTTAAACCATCGTTTAAAGTTGTTGTGGTGATACCAGATGAATTATCATTAGATTTATCAATAACTAAACTTGCACAGCGAGTTATACTTTTTTCAATAGATGCAAATTTAGTTCTTTTTACAGTAGCAGTCACAGTAACATTTCCTGTTACTCCAAGTGAATTAATTTTTAGAGTGCGATTATTATTACTAAAATCAAATTGTGGTTCCCTTAATGTTATTCTATTTCCAGTACTATCTTTTGTTACAACATAATTTGATATTGAAAACGGTTCAAAAAATAAGTTGTCTCCATGAGATGAAAGTTCTAAAACTGCTTGCTGTCCACTAGCATTTACCTTAAATACTTTTCTTGTTATATAATTACTATCTAAAAGATTTAAAGATGCAATATTATCTTCTTTAAATGGAATTAAAAATCCAGGATTACTTCCTTTACTTAAAAATGGAACACGAACCACAATATCAGTTGGTGTAGAATTGGCAATTACACCATCACATATACCACTAACAGTCGCAATACTAGAAATTGTGAAATTAGTTCCACCTATACCAAAACCAGTTACTTGATTAAAAGTAGGATCGATATTGAGAAGATTATTTGATCCACTATAACTAATAATATCACCAACTTTAACTAGTGATCTAAAATCAGAAACAGAAGGTCCTGTTACTGTTGAAACACCAGCAATTTCTGGACTAATTGTAAACTCTGCACCTGTCTGAAATACCTGTTTACTATGACTTAATTCTAAATCAGCAGCAAAAGTTTTGCTACCTCCATTAATTCCTCCATCACTATGAATTGCTTTGATATCAGTAAATTCAAAATCTCTAACAGTTCCGATATTACTTCCAACTTCAATTCCATTTACAAGAATTGGTTCATTTATTTGAAATTCTCCACTTACATCAGTTAAAGTTAAAACAGATCCAGTTCCTGTTTGATCATTGACAAATCCAGCAGAACCACTAAATTTACCCTCTACATGATCTCCAATAACAGCAGAACTTGTTGATGCTAATGAAACTTTTGTAAAAGTCTCAATATCAAATAATCTTAATTGATAGTTTGTTCCTGTATATTGATTAAAATCATAAACTCTTGCTTTTCCAATTAAAGATGCAGTAGAATCTTTTCCTCTTGATGATGTGAGTCTTTTGTCTAATAAATGTACAAATGCACTAAAACCAATCTGCGGAGTTCCAAAAATATTATTTACCACAACGATATTTCCGATTTTAATTGGAAGTGTAACGTTATCTATTGATTTTGTTGTTCTTGGTTTTGGTAAATCAATTGATGTAGTTGATGTTTTTTCAATCTCATATCCACGAACGTATGCCTTTCCTTCAGAAATTTGGATTGTAAACAAATCATCTGATGGAGTATTTCCGTTTTGAGTAATTTGATTTGAAAAATATAATCCCCTGTTTGCAATTCGATTATTTAATGTTTCTCTAATGTCAAATGAAAATGGTTCGATATAATAATCACCAGATTCATCGTAAGTTCTTCTAGCTAACTCATCTTTAAATACATTATATTCTGTCTTTTTAACTTGCTCTTTTGTAACACCATCTTCAATACGAATTAATTCGACAAAATCAGAATCATCATTATCTGTTAATAATTTTTTAGATAATACTGCGGATATTTTGAATCTATCTGCACCAGGAGCAGTTTCATTTGAGTATCCCTTTGCATTATCAAATAAATCAGAATTTTGTGATGAAGCAGATATTAACTCCTCATTAATAGATAATCCAATTTTGTAACTTGGTCTATTTTCATATTGATCTAAAATTACGGTTGAAGCTGGAACTTGTACAAAGTAACCTCTAATAAAGAAAATTCCTTCGTTTATTGATGCTGATGAACCTGTTTTAATTGAATCTGATATTATTGTTCTTGCAAAAAAACTATTCGCAGTTATTCGAGTGTTAGAATATTCAATATCAGATAAAGTAATTAAATTTTCTCCATCTAAAAATGTTTTGGTTACTCCGTCATCACCAGATGCTGTATATTTTAGATATAAGGTATCGAATTGATCTACAGATTCACCATCTGTTAGTCTATTAACTACAGTCGCTTTAACTCCAGAAATTTCTCCTTGTATTTCTATTTTATTATCTGCCAAATATTTTGTATATTCTTTTACTGGTATATTAAGAAAAAATGGATCAATTCTAACCGCAAAGTAACTTAAATCAACAATGGTTCCACCAGGAATAACCATTGAACCCTCTTTGAAAAAATGCTGTCCAAATTTTTCGATTTGCTCGTGAAGAATTGATTGTAAAGTACTTAATTCTCTAGATTGTATTGGAAATCCTGGTTTAAATAAAACCTTCCTATAATTTTTACTTGCGTCAAAATCATCATAGTAAGGTGCTATATTTAAATTTGTAACTTGGGACATTTTTTAAAACTCTATTACGATTTTAATTTCTTCTTTCTGAGTAGAAGATCTTGTAACTTTATTTCGATTATCAATGTAGATAATATCTCCAGAATATTTTTTAATTTCTGGTTTTGCTATTCCATTAACAAAAGAAACACCAACGTTTACATCATTTACACTAGAAGCATTGAAACCAGTATCTACCTGTAGTGGATTTACAACACTTGATCCTTGAATTGATACTGCTTCAGACTTAAAATCAACTAACTTATATCCATAATCAGATCTAGTTGATAATCCGACTGGTTGATAGTACCTTAGAATGTTAGTATTTTTATCAAATTCTGCTACATATCCAACTGCCACGTCGCCATTAGTTTGTGTTTGGGTTATTAATCTATTAATTGGATATTCGGTAGATGCACTATCACCAGCTAATTTTATTGCTCCAAGAGTTGTTGCAGTCGTAGTATTTAGCAAAACTGAAGAAGACCCAGTGGCATCTTGTTTAATTGGATTTTTAATAATACCAACTCTGGAAAAATTGTTTTTAGTGACGTAATCTGGTAAATCATCTTTCGTATCATCAAATTTAGAGTGTAAAAGAACTCTATAAGCTCCTAATTCTCTGTAAATATCAGCACCGTGACCACCTTGAGGTGGAATTATAACTTGAAATTCTGCTTGCCCTGAATCGGTTGGACCTTTATTTACCTGATCTCTAGATGAACTATTTAATTCAAGATGAGCACGAGTGTATCCTTCTCCACCTTTTGTCACATCAACTGACATTACTCTTCCAGCAGAAATTGTTACTGATGCAGTTGCAGTGCCATCACCATCGCCATATATTGGAACATTATCAATAACTGTGCTACTTGAAGCACCAAATTTATAACCTTCTCCTTGTTTTGATACTAATACAGTTTCAATTTTACCATCTTTTGCAGCATTTTTTACTTGAATACTATTACTGTCACCCCAATTAGAAGGAACTGGTATGAAGTCATCTGTACCAAATTTTATAATATCTGCTGGTTTTATTGTGAATAAGTATTTCCATAAGTATCCATCAGACCCATCACCAGCTGGACGTGGAGATAAATCCACATGTGTTGGTTTTTGTAAAGATTTCTTTGCTATTAATTTTCCATCTCCATCACCTATTGACCCATTATTAATGCAAATATAAACTTTAAATTCATCATTTACAGCATAAAATTTAGAATCATATAGATTAGTATAACTAGTTACATTTGTTCTATTATCAACATCAATATCATTCCTGTACATATCATACGTTTCTCCTGATGTCCAAGGTCTATTTGGTATGACTAGTGATATATCAGAGGATGTTATTCTTTTTGCAAATAACATAGTATCATGATATAAATTTTCTTGTTGAAAAGAATCTTTTGGAACATTAGGTGTTGATCCAGTTATAGATTTATAGTTCTGAAGTCCAACTCCATCTAATGTATCTTGATTTCCTTCTGGATGTGATAAAAAAGCATAGTAATAAGATGTTGTACCAATACCAGAAAAACTCTGAACAAAGGTCTGTGCGTTTGCTATTCTAAATTGATCTGTTATTATTGCTGGCATTTTCTTTTAGTGATCAGTTTCATTTTTCATTATTTATACTCGAAATTAATAAATGGATCTCAACTGGAGTGATCTACTAATATGAGCAGAAGTTTCAATACCCAATAATCCATTTTGATTGTAAAATTCAAATGATTTACCATTTCTACTTCCAGCCACTGTAATTGTTCCCCAACTATAATTACCAATAAAGTTACCAGGAGAGGTTATATCAATTCCAGACAATGCTGTATTTATATTACAGATGATTCTTCTAACTGTTGATCCAGTTCCAACATCTTGATAATGACCAACTTGATATACGTTATCAGCAAATGAATTTCCAACAGAAACTATTTTACTGGTGTGAGTTCCAATTGATACTACGCCATCACCAAAAGAAGTTCCTTGAATTACAATGTATTGACCAGTAACAATTCCGCTTTTAGTGGAAGAAGCACCTGGTAATTGTTTAGTCGGAATAATATCAAAAATCAATGCAGGAGAATCCTCAGTAGTTATTCCAGAATTGCTTCCCTTATCTGTAACTCCAATTCCGATAATTATGCCTCTGTCACCATTGAAAGAAATATTAGAATGTTTTTCATCATACTGTATGTTTGGTTGTTCAATAACTAATTGTGGGTTAAATGTATATCCATTACCAGCATTTGTAATGGCAATTCCAGTTACAACACCATTTCCATCAATTGTGGCACCTCCTGTAGCAGTAACACCAGTTTTTAGATCATTTGGTGGTTGAATAGCAACCATTGGTGCAGTTGTATATCCGAATCCAGCATTAATTAAGGTTAATGTAGAAACTTTTTCGGTTGCTAAATCTACAGTGGCTGTGGCTATGGCAACTTGTGTCTCTTTTTGATCTATTATTTTTATACTATTTTGTGTTTCACTTAAATTGTCAATTCCACTGAAAGATACTATATCTTTAACACTAAAAACTGTGTCAGTTGGATTAATTGATGCAATAATATTAGTTGCTGGATATAGTTGTGAAGTGTTTAAATTTCTATTTTTTTGTATTTTTTCCCCATCAATAATTTTATCAACTGTTTGTTTTTTCCATCTTACTGGTCTAAGGTAATCAGGATCTGATGATATACCAGGTCCAGTATAAGTTTGAGTTTCTACAACAGTTGCAGAAGTTAATTCATATATTACTCTTGGATCTTGAGTTGGAAATTCATTTATGTTATTTTTATCTTGGTCAAATGCATCTAAAGTTAAAATATCACCTGGTTTAATTGTTTCGTCAACATCTACAAATTCAACATCAGTTCCAGATCCTTTATAGAAATATATTTTAAATTTACTTCCTGCTTTTGGTGCTTCTGTAAATTTAAATCTAGTTCCTCCTTCAAATTCATAATCAATTCCTGGTTTCTGTAAAATATCATTTACAAAAACCAAAAGATTATTTGCTAAAATAATACCAGATCCTTCTGCAGCAACAATACTAAAATATTCTTTATTTGTAATTGTTCTTGTAAGTAAGAATGATCTTCTAAAACCATTAAAGAAACTACTAAAATCATCTAATTCAATTAATTCACCAAAAGTAAATCCAGAGAATTTATCCTGATATCTACTTTTAACTGTGATATTAAATGCACTTGTACCAATTCCAACCTGAACTGGTAAACCGTGAAGAACTAAATTATCTCCAATTTCATATCCAGTTCCACGATCTGCAATACTAAAATCAATTACACTTCCACCAGTTCCAACAACAACATCCATTTTCGCACCAGAACCATTTCCACCAATTAAAGGTATGTTTTTATATGGAGTGGGTTCGTCTATTATAATAAAAGGTTCATCTTTTGTTGCTGTATAACCAGTTCCTGGATTAACAACATTGATCGCTGTTATTGTACCTGCTGCACTTACCACAGAAGTAAACGCAGCACCAACACCTGCACCAGCACCTACATTAACTATAATTGTGTTTGTTGTTGCATTTGTAATAGTTAAATTTTTTCCTGATGCTGGATCTGTAGATCTTGGATATGATTTTTCTTTGACATATCCATCTCTTGAACATGTAAAGAATAAAGAATTATCTACAATTTGAATAGTGTTACTATCTGTCAAACCATGATTAGGAATTACTAAGAATAAATCTCCAGTAAATGAATCATATTCAGCAAATGTGGGTGTTTTAAAGGAGATATTTGATATTTTAATTGAATTTGCTAACGATCTAATAAATTTATGCACGTAGTTTGCATATGAGACACCGATTGCTACTCTTGGTGCACTTATATACCCTTGACCATGAGTTGATATTGATACTGATTCTATCGTTCCACCTACGCCAATATTGGCATAAGCAAGAGCACGAGTGGGAACCTGATATCCTGAACCAACACCAACTAAAAATTCATTGATTCTTCCACCTCTAGGAATATCGGTAGTATCACTAGCAATATCTGGGTTTGCAATGAATTGTATTGTTGTACCGCCTCCAATAGGAGCTTGTACCCTATAATCAGATTCCCTAACTGATCCAACATCACCAAAGAATGGTTTTTGGAATATATTATTAATCAGTAGTGCTCCACCATAAGTGTTTATTCCAACTGGAAGAACAGCACTATTTTCTTTCATATCAAATAATTTAGTAGTTCCATCAAAATTATCAGATATATCATCAACAACACGGTTCATGCTACCTGGTCTTCCTTCAACAACATCATTTTTTCTAAAGAAAACTCTTCCAGTAAATGTAGATCTTGTAGTCATTGCATTTGGAATGTTAACTACTTCATCATTTTCTATTTTTGAACCAGCAAGAGTACCAATTCCTGTGGGACCGTATGGTGCATCAGAGAAGTAAATATTACCTTTAGATATTCTATAATCACCATATAATTCACTAACACCAGCACCCACCGTATGTGCTGCAGCAACAGTTCCCATATATCCACGAACAACAGAGACAGAATTAGTAGAACCAATTCCAACTAAACCAGTAAACATTATTTCATCATTAATTTTTAATAATTTGTTTCCTGAAACTTTGGATATGTCATTTAAGAAAATTTCAGTGCTTCCAATACCAACACTAGTTGATAATCCAAGAACTGTAGATTTTTTACCAAGTGGACTTTGTATTACATTATCGATTGTAATTAAAGATCTTATACTTGCTTCTCTTGAATTTACAGATAAAGTATGTTGACTTCCTATACCAGAAACGTTAGAAAATGTAACAGCTGATCCAGAAGCGGATTCTGAAGATTTTATTATTAGTGAAAAATTATTAGCATCCGATACATTAACAAAAACTTTTGATGGTAATATACTTGTTTCTGCAATTCCAGGTGCACTAGTTGTAACAATTCCAATACTTGATCCAACTGTAACTTTTGTGTTACCACTTGGGGCAATAACAAGATTATTTGGTGTTGATGGTAAATTATATGTAAATGTTCTTTCACTCGTAATACCAGCAACTACAAATCCACCATTATAAAGACTCGAAGATACACCAGTAATTAAAATTTGAGCATCAACATCTAATTCATGTTTATTTTGTGTTGTAATTTCAGCAGTAGATCCTACAGCTTTAATTGTTGTAATTGATAAATCTGAAAAATTTGGTGCATATTCTAATTCTTCTCCATCAGTAAAACCATGATCGATAATACTTATGACACTACTATCAACAGTTAAACTTGTAGGATCAAATATTTGATGCATTATATCATTACCACTAGATTTAATAGGAAAATTCTTTAATCCTACCAATTGTCCAGTTATTGTACTCAATCCTGTAAATTGATCACTTATATTATCCAATAATAAAACTTTGTTAGTTTTAGCTTCGATATAATCAGTTAATTTTTTCTTATCAAACTGTACTTCTCTTGATATGATATTACTCAAAGTTTCTTCTTCAGATACAAAATCATAATCGAATTGTTCATGAACAGATGCATCACTTAAAATTTCAACTCTAAACTCAACATCTGATTTTGGTATTGTACTAACTCCAACAAAAGTATTTGAAACAATTTCATAATCTGCAAAATTTTTGTATCCAGATATATGTCCTAAACTATTAACTGGTTCTTTCCATGTTTCATAGTCTACTTGACCCCTCAAAGCATATGAAAATCTCTGATAATAATCATTATCATGTAGTCTTTCGTAACTAAAATTAGGTTTATTTTTATCACTTTTCCAAAATCCCAAAGATTCTGCAAAGACATCTACATCTAAATCAAATTCATAAGTATTAAAATTACTAATGATTGCTTTTTGACTATTAACAGAACCTATTATTTCGTCTCCATTATCAATTTGTCCTACTATATCAGTTACTTTTAAGGTTTTGGATTGTGGATCCCAACCATTTTCAGATACAATAGCAGTTGCTTTTCCGTTCCCTATCGATATTACCTCACCTTTAACATATTCTACACTTTGAAACTCTGGTTTAAATGCTGCTAAATCTTCTGCTTTTGTTACTCTACCAAATATAAAATTACCATCAAAATTACCTGCTTCAGTAGTTGATATTCCAGATATAGAATATGTTACAGAGGGGTTAGCAGATGCACTTCCATTACTTACAGCTATAATTTCAAAGAAACGATAATCATAGTCACTTGAATTATAACTAGCAAGATCTGTTGTTCCAAGTCCAGGAACAGTTTTTATCTGCACATTTTCTACAAAAATTTTATCTCCAACCGCAAATGGAAGTCCATCTGTAAATTGACCCCCTATTGGTGCTTTTAATTCTAATGTTAAATTTTTACTAGCAGAAGTTGCATTTACTATATTGATTCCATTAGAGTTAAAAGTAGGTATAATTCTCAAATCTTCTTGTAAACTACTATCATTTGATATGATATCAACACTACTTACAGAATTACCATCAATTCTAGATCTTGTTGTAATTACAGTATTTCCTACACCTATTACTTTTGGTGGTGTTGTGTAGTTTCTCCCTCCAGTAGAAACTCCTATTGATTTTAGAGTCAGTGTATTTTTTAAATCTAAAATAGCATATGTATCTGCTTTTGGTTTTAGTGATTTATTTTTACTAAATTCCCATCCCTGAACAGTTACATCAGTGTCTTCTATCTTAGCAATATCATTTGACAATACTGAAAAAACAGCATTTATTCCAGTAGTTGTACCAACTGAGGTTACTGATGGTATGACATTTGTATTTTTTCCAAAGTTTATAATTTTAACACTAGTAATAGGTCCTTGATCATTTACCGCATTAGTAGAATAAGTAGCGGTGCTGAATCCAGAACTTAAATATGAACTGTAAGTGGTTGTTTCTGCACTTCCAACTTTAGAATTAAATGTTATTGTTGTATTTGCAACTCCAATGACTGTTTGAAGTCTATTAAATTTAGACTCTATAATGTCAATTGTAGAATGATTTTGTATATCAGTATTTGCAAAATTATCTAATAAATTATCATTTTCTACTCTGTAATAAAATCTTTCTAATGATATATCACCAGTTCTAATTATAATTTTAGAGTCAGCACTACCATCTCCAATTTCACCATTTTGTTGTATATAATTTGAACTAATTTTATCTGTAAAATTAATATCACTATAAAAATTTATCCTAAGTGGAGCACCATCTATTTTTAAACTTGAATCTGACGTATCAATCTCAAGTGTATTTCCTTTGGTTATGTGAATTTTGGGGTTAACTTTTGATAAAATACCATCACTTCCTATACCTGTAATGTTTATTGATTTAAAGCGTTTTCTAGTTGCTTTTTTATAAGTTTCGGATAACTTAATGATATTTTCTGATATTCTAATGGCATAATATATTTTATTATCAGATAAACCATTTATTGGAGATCCAGTAGAAACGTTATATAAAACCGCATCTCCAGTTTCAAATCCATGACTTGGAATTGTAATTGTAGATAAAGTTGTTCCTATTCCAGTATTTTCAAAAGTTTTAGGGTCAACAATTAAATTTCTTAAATTACCATCAAATTTAAATTTAATTTTTTCTGTTCTATTTGGAGAGATATTTAAACGTATTGTTTCATCTACAGAAACACTGTGACTAGTTCCAAGTGTAACTAATCCATTCACTCTTTTTGCACTACCAATTAATTTATTTTCATTAGTTTTAATTTTAACTTCTTTTCCAAAGAAATCATTGTCTTGAACACTCTTATAATAAACAAAAGATGTTAAAAATCCTACTTTTTGGGTAGATAATCCAATATAATTATTACTAATTTTAACACAATATAAAGGATTAAATGTTGATAAATTAAAATCAGGAGTTAAAGAAGCGTTTGGTGATGCAATAATAGTTCCACCAACAGATACTAACGATACTTTGTCTCCATTTTTAAAATTATGATTTGGAATATAAATTGCTCTAGGTGGAATTGATTTAGTAATATTACTACTTCCAGAAGTTCCAACTACAACACTAGTATATGTTGTTCCGATTCCAATTGAATTGGTTACATTCACATAAGCTATTTTTTCTTCATCTATGTTTGTATCTTTTATATCTTTTCCAGAAACTTTATAAGTAAAAGATTTTTCCAATTTAGTTGCTGTAGAATCAATATTATGTGTTCCTCCTACTGAACTATCATGCATTCTTGAAACTACATACTTATCATTGACTTTATCCAAAGCAATTATTAACATCTTCTCATCATCAATTTGAATAATATCATCGACTTCAAATTTCCCACTATTTGTTGATGTATCTAACTTTATAGAAGTTGATATTCCTGTTGATGTTGTATCTGCAATTGCAACAGAAACAAATGTTGAAGTTGTATTAACTTCTATTTCTTGAAGACCTTGAATACCAAAGTAAGAAGAAGATGTTATTCCTGAAATTTCAACTATGTCATTATTTGAGAAATTATGTATTGAATCACCAGTAGCGGTAATAACATTATCTTTAACACTAAAATTTAAATTATTGATATTAATTTCAACTTCCTCAACCTTTTTTATCTCCTTTCCTAGAATTTCATCTACATTAGCATCTACAAAAGAATCATTTAAATTGATAGTATCTCCAACTTTATAATCTCTGCCAGATTCAAAAGTTGTAATTTGATTTATCTTTCCTGGTAAACATGCAGTAACTTTTAGTTCTGGATCTGTTTCTAAAGATTCAGACAATGGTAAATAATTTCTGAATTTTTCATTTAATCCTAATGGTGATACATTTCTTTTATAAAGACCAGAATCAATAAATTTATCTGTTTGCTTATAATCTATATCATAATTAATTGCATCAGTTTTATTTCTATGAATAAATGTAGTGTATGGGAATTGTGATAAAGTTTTAGTTTCTGTAGTAAAATATGCATATGTTCCATTTGGAAATTCTGGTGTTTGTCCATATCTACCATTAAATTGGTCTAATTCTCTATCTCCAATGTAAAGGTAATCTTCAATAAAATAACCGTCAGTAAAATCAGGTCTTAAAGATTTATCTTCAATTTTGTTTAATTGGTAACTTGAAAATAATTGTGTTATTCCAATACCAGCTACAGGATCTGCATAACCATAAGGTCCATATATTGGGTTTCCATCATATGCCCATCCTAAAATGGGAGAGTGTTTTGAAGGTGGTGTAATTTCATCACTTTCATCATTAATATTATCATTAAGAGATTTTCTATACTCAACCCCTGCATAAAAGGCAACTATTTTATTTTGTAGTTTAACTTCAGCGTTAACTTGGGCAGTATCTTTAAAAATATCATTTCCCAATACACTAGAATATCTTTGTTTTGCATTTATATTCCATTTATGAACATTTGCTTTTAACTTAGCATCGACTCCTCTAGGAACAACGTTTATGACAGTTTTTCCTGATATATAATCTTTTCCACCATCAATAATATCAACAGATGTTATACTATTAACTCCTACACTTGAAACATTTGCTTTTAATTTAGCAAATTTTCCAAAAGTTGTTCCTGTGCCAACAACATTTAGTATTGGTGGAGAAGAATATCCAGTGCCTTCAATGTTAATTGAAACATTTACTATTTTTCCATTATTAATTACTGGACTTAGTTCTGCATCCTGTCCTCCTTCCAATGCTAAAGTTGGTGCAGTATTATAATTTGTAATATCAGTTGTTCCGTATCCAGAACCACCATTTTGGACG
>Ga0209348_1001005_pt1 | contig 14076 bp, 36 predicted proteins | sample ETNvirenome_2_30_FD_184065 | JGI IMG/M metagenome (GOLD analysis project Ga0209348, IMG submission 184065) | Marine viral communities from the Pacific Ocean - ETNP_2_30 (SPAdes) (version 2) | ecosystem: Environmental > Aquatic > Marine > Oceanic | place: Pacific Ocean | collected 2013-06-22 | reverse complement strand
ACCCTTGTTATGCTTGAAGATTTGACAGTGCGGTGATCTGATCTTCTTCTTGATCTTTCAAAATACCCTTATCAAACATCATGTTCCAGACTGGAAAAAAATGTGACTGCAACGATAAAATGCAACCTTGCTGTTTGATCTCTCTCATCATCATAACTAATTCAAGGGGTTCCGCTTTTCCTAACTCAAAATTCATGAGCCTATCGACCAATTCATCATTCATGGATTTTTTCTCCTTTTAATTACTCGGTGGGAGCGATACAAGCAACTGCTTTCTCAGCTAACTGTGCGCTACTAATTAACATTTTCGGATCAGCTCTCAAAGCTCTCAGCCACCCATTAAGATAGGATGCTGAATTCTCTATTGTTTCTTTGCTTATCTTGCATATGTAACAAAGCATTGATGCGGAAAGCTCGGCGACAAGCTCCTCCTTACAGTACGCATCATCAGCAAACTTCGACAGCTCTGTCAAGGTTTTGCGGTTCAATCTTTTCGAATGGCCGGTGCTGTGGGAGAATTCGTGAAACAACGTGCTATAATAATCTTGTTCGGTATTAAAATCAGTGGGCTGTGGCATTGTGACCACATCAGAACCTACGTTGTACACTGGCCTTCCTCCTTTACGGTGTACTAATTTCGGAGCATTTTTAAAACCTTGGATGACTGCTTCGCACAACTCCAAAGGCTTGAAACCTTCTGTGTCTTTGTCTTGCTTGACCCCGATCAAGCTTGAAACATCAAGCCCTTCAACGTCTTCAAGGTTGAAAACTCTATGATACTTGACAGGAGCAAAAAAGGTTTCTGCATTGTCTTGTTCTTCCTCGTCTTTTTTGCTTTTGCGTTTGATTTCTGCCCACCAGACGATCTTTGCATGCTTCGCACCCTTCTTGACTTTGCCTCCAAGCTTGGAACACTGCGAGAAAGTCATCCAATATGGGGATGATTTGCCTAACATCGCAGTTGTCCACCTGTTGATCCCGCCATAAGGTCTTTTTGTAACTAAATTCATGGGTTCAAGACAAATACCGCCATCACTCCAAGTTTTTTGCCATGGCAAAACTCCTTTCTCTTCAATGAGTTCAATGATAGAGTCAGTGATAATCTCAGGAACGCTTTTTTTTGGCATGCTCAACAACCTCTCTTTGTTTGTGTTTCGTTGAATTGGCTTTTATTATAACACCATCTCAAACAAATGTCAAAACTTTTTTTTTCGTTTGATATAACAACTACTTGCCACCCATTCAACAAGCTTCGTGGCAAAAACTTCAAACAAAATCTGGGAACTCCATCATATACTCATGAACTATATAAATTTTTCCAGATGACTGAAACAGTACATCATAAACCCAACACTCGCTGAGATGGTTGTAGTGGAGGGTTTTTAAAATCAAACCACAGCTCAATGGCTTGTGATCGTGGTGATACACTTTTTCGTGTCCGAGAATTAGATCGCCAGCTCTAAACTTTGGTGGCTTTTTCATTTTTTTATCCCTTTGCAAGAAAAAAGCTCTCCAGATGGAGTTTTTTCTCCAACTGGAGTTCATCAGGCTTTTGAAAAGTAAGCTCTTGTTCCCTGTAAACCGCTCCAGTGTTTTGAGATAGCACAGTTAAAACATGACATTCAAAACCGCCTCTGCCACGGTTTCGCACCCGTGGCTCGACTTTTAAGACTAAATATAAGTCTAGCCAAATGGAATGTTGAACTAGATCGCCCACTTTGAACCATGGCTCTGGTGAATTCATTTTTCTAACTCCTCAACATGTGAAAAAAACCTGTCCAAGCTCGAACGAACCCTTCCAGTTCTCTGATATAACACAGTTAAAACATGTTGCTGATGGCTCCATCCCTTCACTGTTGATCTGCTTATTTCTGTGATCAAGCCTAGATCTTGACATATGTTATTGCGAACCAGATCGCCCACTTTGAACTTTGATTTATCCATCGACTGAGATGATCCTTTCACTAGTTTCGAATGGACAGTTGCTTGCATGTCGGCTCGTTGTCATCCACATTCGCCTACACTTCGAAGACTTCGGCTTGCCAGCTTCCATGTCTGTCAGTATAATATGGCCGTCAAATGAGCGTTCATTGACGTATTGTGTAGGAGCATCAAAGCATGTGCCACCCGTCAAGACTCTGGAGCATGGAATGTTTTTACCTCGCTTCCAGACAAACACATCCTTTTCTGAAACGCGAGTATCAAAGGGAATCACCGTAAACTCGGCAATCTTGGCAAGAGAGCAAAGCTCAGCAAAGAAGGCTGTCAGCATTTGATCAGAGACACTACCTGATTGATCGATTGAAATCGCGATGTTAGCAACTCTTTCGGAACGCTTTCCAGCGTGGATGTAAGGGAAGCGTCGATTTATCTTGCGAATTGAGCTTTTTTTGCGTGCTTTTTGTGAAGCTTTCACAAAGAATCTCAACACTGTACGCCAATCAACAATGGTCTTCAAGCCTTCTTCTATCTTTTTGCGGATCTCTGAGGAAACCGATCCCCAGCCTTGATTATCAGCTTCATTAGAAGCTTCTTGCATTATCTTGTTGAGTCTTTCCTTTGCTATTTCTTCACTTTCCTCGTTTCCTTGAGCATTGCCACCCCAGCCAGAGTGATCATCCATAGGCTCGAAACCAGAGCCACCACCGGACTTTTTCTTGATGTTGGGGTCTTTTTTGAGCATGGCCAAATACTGTTCCGAACTCAAAAAAGGCGGATAATCCTCGAAAGGAGTGCCAACCGCTCCCGGAATACATGCAAACTCCGGCAACATGTCAGAAAGATAACTGTTGATTGCCAAATCAGTTGCAATATTCCATGCTTTCGTCAAGCCCTCGTCTGGGAGTCTGTCGCAAACGTGACGAAAAACCAAGTGATAGAACTCATGGAGAAGAACCCCTCTTCGTTTTTCATCATCCAAACCTGCAAAGAAATCAGGATTATAAAGCATCTCGAACTTTCCCTGCTCGGTGATTCGCACCTCCAGCAGTGGGCAAATCAAGACTCGGCACTTTGTGAACTCTCCGACTGAGAGCGCAAAAGAAAGGCTCTGCTACCAAAAGCCTGTAAACATCAGTATCAAGGTCGTAACTAAGATCTTTTTTTTGCATGGGTTCTTCTCCTTGCGATTGTTAATATAATCACTGCGAATGAAACTTGAGACTATTTTGCATTCAAGAGCTTGACAAATACCTCACCTGTGGTCATCTCCGAACCATCAGAGCATTTCACACTCATGGCATGAAACCTTATTGTGTTCTTGGCTTTAGCCTTGCTTTGCTCCTCGTCGTCATTCTCATTAGTTCCTAATGAAACCCAAAGCTTGAGAGCAACTTCAGAAGGCAACACCGCAAAATAGTTTGCCAAGTTCTGCACATGAGAGTCTGGCAGGTCAGCATTTGCAAAAGGCTTTTCCTTTTCTATTTTCTCAACCATCGCAGAATGATCATTGATGTCAAAGTCTTTTGTCAAGTGAAGCCGACCATCTTCGATCAACTCCTTGTAGGTCACGACTTTTTCATAGTTTGCAACGAAGTCATTGAAAGCTATAGCGCCCTCTCGACCGATGAATGCCATCCCCAGCGTAACAATAACAGGGCTAGCACTGTCAAGAAGATTCCCTTCACGCAAACACTGATCAAAGCGAACCCACGAGCGTCGTGAAGGATATACCTTGTTCGGCTCCATGTCGTCCTTATGCTCAAGGTGTGAATGATTTTCTGCAATGAAGTTCCACACTTCACTGCTCACCTTGTCTTTTGCCCAATCAAGCCAGTCTTTTGCATCTGGTTCAACATCGAAAACAGTCCAGCGATCAAGCTCAGCAGGATCAAACTCTCCAACATCGTACTGAGATCCGTACACTCCGCCGTTGACCGCACCCAAGATCAGAGTATCATCATGAAGATGATGGCCATTAAGCTTCCTGCTGTCTGTCAGCTCAAAGATGCCTTGACGCACTTCGATGGTCGCTCTGTCGATCTCATCGAGAAACAAAACAACAGGCTTCCTGCATGCTTGAAGGAACCAGTCAGGAGCCATCCAAGTTGTCTTGTTGCCTTTGATAGAAGGCAAGCCCAAGAGATCGCCCTCAGTCATTTGAGAAGCTCTTCTCTCGACAACAGGCATATTACGCGCCTCTGCAAGTTGATAAACAAGCTCTGACTTGCCAATACCATGGCGACCACGAATAAGAACAGGCTTTTTGATGTCAAGAACAAAAGAAACTGCTTTTGAAAAAGAATTGAAGTTAATAGCCATTGTTCAGACTCCTTAAAGAAAGTTTTTTTAGGAAAAGGCATCATTGCCAAATTACGAATACATTGTAACACGAAAAAAGATCGAATGTCAAGAACTTTTTTTCTTGCCTTAACAAACAAGCAGTTAGACTGTTTTAGCGAAAGTGATCATTGGCGATCAGATTTTTTTGTTTTTCTTAAATGCCTTTCTTCCGCCAGCAAGGGAACTCCAGAACCCATGGGCAAAATTTTGTAAGTTTTTCCACCCTTTGCATGTGTAAACATTGGCACAGGGTTTACATCCAGCACTATGGCTGGCTTATTGTGATGTTGTAAAAGTCTATACCAACGAGAGCCTGTGACTTTCTTCACAACAACCGCTTGGCCTTTTTGAAACTTTGGCTCTCGTTTTGTCTGCTCAATCACAGACTTGCTATAGTCGTTCATGCAGAGAGTCATATACTCCTTCATGTTTAACTCTTCGTTGCGTGTAACTTTGTTCACATGGTGGGCGTAATAATAGCCTTGACTGTGGCCTTTGTAGTAAAGAGATGCGATTTTTGCATCTTCTCGTTTTTGTTCGTCGTAACCTGTCTCTTCCCACTCTCGCAGGAGCGACTGATATTCACTAGAATAAAACCTCAAAGTCTTGTCACGCAGTCGGCTAACCACAGCAATTTGACTAGGTGTTAGATCTCTTTTCTCTACTTCAATCCGGCTGTGTACACTTTCGATAAATGTTCTATCCCAATCAGTAAAAAATCCTGATACTTTCTGATCCTTGAGGATCTCAGCAAAAACCTTGACCAGTGCGTGTGGATGTGTCATGTCTATTTCTTTGAGCCTATCGAACATACCTTACCTCTCATAAATTGTTTTGGGTTGATGAGATGAATTATAGCAAAGCGGAGATGAGATGTCAAGAAGTTTTTTTTAAAACCTCAAAATTCATGAGGCCGTCCAGCGTTAATTCATAATGCCAATCTTTTTTGCCAGTTTCCTGATCGATGAAATAAATTTTATTATAACAAACAAGCCGACCGTTGATCACAGCTTTCTCTGCTACCTTGTATACAAGCCCCATTCTAAGTTTGTGTTTTCTTCGAACAAGATCGCCTACTTTAATCCTTTCGCTTGCATTTTCTTTCATGAGCTTTCCTCTGCTGGTTTGTTGAGTTTCACAATAAAATCTTCGAAGACCCAGGATTTCAAGCCATTTCGCTGATCGATGTAAAAAATTGCTTTTGCATCATATGGTAAATGAGTCTCACGTGTTTCCACCTTGAAAACAAGACCAATTAAAGGCAAGGCGCTGTTGCACTTCCACCCAACAAGATCACCAACTTTGATTTCATTTTCTTCGCTCATGGTTTTAATCCGCTGGCTTGTTGAGTTTTATAAGGCTTCTTCGATAAAACCACTCTTTTTTGCCGGTTCGCTGATCGATGAAGTGGATCTGATTGTTGTACATGGGGAGGCCGGCCTCTATGTGAAAAACAAGACCGATCAAAGGCGTCGAATACTCAAAAAGAGGCTTGCGTTTTAAATCAAAACCAACAAGATCACCAACTTTGATTTCATTTTCTTCGCTCATACCTTACCTCTCATAAATTGTTTTGGGTTGATGAGATGAATTATAGCAAAGCGGAGATGAGATGTCAAGAACTTTTTTTCTCAGTGGAAAAACAGGCAGTTATCAAAAGTGTGTTCTAAAATAGTAACCATTGTCACAGCATGTGTAGTCGCTCAGCATGAGATCGCGAGCAAGCCATTCATAATCAAAATAATTAGCCATGAAATCTGGTAGATCGTATCCGCAGGTTTCAATGTAATTTTCAGCAAATTTAATGTCATTCGGGTGCCACCCCTCATATGAATCTTCAAACTTTTCAAGGCAATACTCATCAAAAATCTCAATGAAAGAAACATATGCTTCTCTCACATGGTCATTGTATAAAACGCCAGCTGGCGCAGTGGCTTGAAATTGCTCAACAACAGCCTCAATAATTTTTTTTTCACCGGCTGTAAAATGCTCTTTGAGATAAGAGTCAATGAATGGGTTTTTTCCATACCACTCATAGATCGCCTCAGCAACGCCAATATAATCACTCGCTTCTGCATAAGAAACCATGTCTCGGATTGCTTGTTCGTTCATGCTTTACCTCTTGTGAGTTGTTTTGGGCTCACAATCTTTTTCACGTTGTTTTCATAATGCCAATCTTCCCCCCCAGTTTCCTGACTTATGAAGCAGATCACACGATGTCGAACGCTCCGGTCGATTTTTATATGATAGACAACCCCAACATGGCAGTCAAAACATGTAATTAAATCACCTACTTTGATTTCATTTTCTTCGCTCATACCTTACCTCTTGTGAATTGTTTTGAGTTTTGGGTTGATGAGATGAATTATAGCAAAGCGGAGATGAGATGTCAAGAACTTTTTTTAAAACCTCAAAATTCAATGTTTTTCCAACAGTTATCCAACAATGATTCATAATGCCAATCTTTTTCCCCAGTTTCCTGTTCGATGTAATAGATTTTTTTATCGGAAAAATCATCACTTGGGATTTTTTCCACCTTATATACGAGCGCCATGCGTGGATATGAGCGTTCATTAAAAGGCCTGTTTTTGCTTTTTCTTCGAACAAGATCACCTATTTTGATTTCATCATTCATGACTTCTCCTCTGTTGGTTTGTTGAGCTTTATAAGAATGTATCGACGATTCCAATCTTTTACCCCAGTTCGCTGATCGATGTAGCAGACCACATCCTTAGATGAATCTTTCCATGGCGCTTCCACCTTGTAAACAAGCCCAACAGGGCAGTCATAACATGTAATTAAATCTCCAACTTTGATTTCATTTTCTTCGCTCATGGTTTTAATCCGCTGGCTTGTTGAGTTTTATAAGATGAAATTTCCAGTGCCAATCTTCTTTTCCAGTTTCCTGATCGATGAAATACACCTGTTGCCTAGTAGGATGTGGTCGATCAACCACTTCAACAACAACACCCAACCATGGGATGTTGACCCCGTTGTCACAATCACGCAACTGTTTTCTTGTTATGAGATCTCCAACTTTGATTTCATCACTCATGGGATTTCCTCTGTCGGCTTGTTGAGCTTTATAAGCTGAAATTCCCAGCGCCAATCTTCTCTTCCGGTTCTTTGATCGATGAAGTGAATCGCGCATTGGGAATGATAAGCACTCCATTCGGATTGCTGGACTGCAAAAACAACACCCGGTGCTACACACTTGAGTCCTTTTCTTGCTACGAGATCTCCAACTTTGATTTCATCACTCATGGGATTTCCATTGCTACAGCTAAGGCATCGGCGATCGTCTCAACTCCTCCTTGTTGCTCATGCTCCTCTTCTTGAGCATAGATTTGTTCGATCTCGTACTCTATTTCTTCAACGTGCCGGTCGTCATCGGCTTCATCCCATTGCTCTGAATATGAGCTGGGCGTGTGTGCATCCAGAAGACGGTCTGCATCACTTAAAACCACCAGCTCATCGTGCCGATCGAATGGAAGCTCCCAGATCTCTTTTGCCATGTGCACCAACAAACCCAAGTCAATCTCGTTCCTTAACAGAGAAAGAAGCTCTTCATGAGAAAGCTCTGAGACGTGATTTGAGAACATGTAATCGCGGAAAATGGATTCACTCAAGACAACAGGGGTGTGGTAACTCTTGTAATTCATTTACTTTTTCCTTTTTTTACTAGTTTTAAACGGTTTGGTGGGTAAATTGCTTTCTTTCCATTGAAAAGCACATAATAATAATAAATTTCTTCAATAGGATCATGAGGGCTGAGCTTATCTTCAAGGAGCCCGTAGTGTTTCCACAATGGAAAACAATTACTTCTGACCTCCTTTATGACCAATCCAATCGCATGCTCAGATCCTTCTAGCTGAACCAGATCGCCTTCTTCAAACAACTTGCTTCCTCCTTTCATGCTCCAATTATAGCAAAAGCGAAACGGCTTGTCAAGGAATTTCTTTTTTTCATCGTTTTCTCAATCATAAGGAACAAATACAATGCAATCGTCTTCGTCTTCAAAGTCATCATCGTCGTCAAAATCAAGTCGCAGTGGGAGTTCATAGTTTTCTGCTTCCTCAAGTGAATTAACAAAGATCCAGCCATTCTCGTTGGATTCAAGACCTCGAACAGCCCAGCCCTTATGCTTCGGGTGCATCTCCCTCAGCTCTCCATCGCGATTCAACCTTGCGACAATCTTGGAATTCTCCCACCTCTCAGATGATGAGGAGTGAGGCTTGATCAAGACTGTTCCATCGTACAGATCAAGCCTAAGATACTCACCCCATTCAATAATCCGATCTGTATATGATTTCTTTGCCTTCTCCTTTCGACCGCCAAAAATGATCCTCTGTGGTTTTTCGGTTGCTTTTTCTTCAACAAACGGAACAGCTTCGCCAAGATCATTCAGCTTCACAACATGGCTCTGATCGGCTTCGAAAAGCTCGCTTGTCTCCTTGCAGTGTATTAAAACCTTTGTTAAGACCTCTTTCGTGCCAGAGGGCGAGTGGTCTATAAGTCCGTATACAATACCCTCTCTTTGGGCATGTATCGCATGATTTGAAGTGATTTTGCATTTATCGCCTTGTTCTAAATAATTTACTTTACTCAAGGTAAACTCCTATAGTCTTCTTCGAAATAAGTTTTTCTATTCCAATAATCTTCTGTGCTGGTGACATATCTTTCTACAATCTTTATTTTTCGCCCTGTCGCTTGATTTAGCAAGGTGTAGTAAAAGCTCATGTCGTCCACAGCCGGCTCGATGCACCTCCCTCTGAGGTGATCGTGACTGCTCAAAACAAGATGTATATTGTCTGGATTACGGATAAAATCCCTCTCGGTGATATGCACCAAGTCACCAACTTTGAATTTGGGTTTCTGTTTCATGCTATTTCTTTTGCCTGTAATCCGGTTTTTTTTCTATTCCAATAATCTTCATGATCTTCTGCTCTGATAATGTGTTTTTCAACAGCCGTTATTTGTCGCCCTGTCGCTTGACTTAACAAAGCATAGTAAGTGTTGTCATCAGCAGGGTAAGTACGCCTGCTCAAAACAAGATGTACTATGTGTGAATAGCCTCTCAAGACATCTAGCCTTCCGATCAGGTACACCAAGTCACCAATTTCGAACATCATTTTTCCTTTTACTGGTTTTAAATTTCTAAAAGAGACTCGACTAGTTTCAACTCTCCGGCTTCACAATACTTCCTATGGAAATCCGGGTTTTTACTGCCAAACCAAAACACCCTATAGTAATCCGCACCGAAATACTTTGAGGGATACACACCTAGCACAATTCCCATGCGAGACTGTACGGGTGATGCGTCGTTTGGCATGACCAAGTTCCCAACTTGGAAACTAACTTTGTTTTTTTCTGTTGCTTTCTCCTGTGTATCCATCTTTTTCCCAACCATCTCCTTTCAAAACAAAACTTGTTGATGAAACCATTTTAAACATTGGCTCGTTGCAATCAGAGCATATGATCGGTGGCTCACCATGGTTTTGCATTGCTTCCTCTTTTTTGTTGCATAAAATACAACAGTATTCATACAGTGGCATTTTCTTCCTCCTTCGCTAATTCCAAAATACTCTCCCATTCGTAATAAATTTCCCCCGTTCCCTGTTCAAGTATTTTGAACTCCTTGTCCTCTCCTCCGCCATATTCAGAATGGATAGGGACGCGATCGTTGAGGAGCAGAACCACATAAAGTTGATCCTGCGTCGGACGTCCTATCCCTGACTTGTAACGAACCAAATCACCTACTTTGATTTCATCACTCATGACATTTTCTCCAAATACAGGCCTTGAGCATTGCAACACGTGCCTGTCGTCTGATTTAACACTCGAAACCACGATTGGTAGTATTCCCACGTTGCCCAAGGCGCTGGGAGAACCTCTAACACAAGGACGAGATCACCTTCTTCACCAACAAACGCAATGTCAGCACAGAGACGAACAAGATCACCTACTTTAAACTCTTCGTTCATATTATTTTCCTATTTTGGAGATGGTGGGAGTCGAACCCACGTCCAGAAAACCAACAGCATCAAATGTTAAACAAGCTTATCAGAAACGAAACAAAATGTCAAGAACAAATTTTGACCTTGGGTAATAAGGCGGTCAAAAGCCCCACTGTGCCTTGCTAAACTAAGCCGCAAGAGCAACAGGTTGTACGAAATTATCGTTGACAATTATAGTTTTTTCAGGTTTTTACGAGGCCACCTGAACCCTCGGCTTGCATTTCATACTCCTTTTTCCCTGTCGAACCCGTTACATCCCCGTAGTTTTTATTTATTTAGTTTGCGAAAAAGCTCTGCAAAAGACCATATAGTGCTACCATCTGACTGGCAGGTCAGGGTCAACTCGCCTCCAAAGCCTGCTTCTTTGTTGATTTTAATTATCAAATACACTCTGTTCGACAAAAAAACCTTTCTGTTCCAAGTCACCAAATCACCAACTTTAAACTCTTCTTTCATGAGCTTTCCTCTGCTGGTTTGTTGAGTTTTGTGCACCAAGCCTCATAATTACAACCTTTTTCTCCGGTTTGTTGATCGATGAAATAGATCAGATTATAATTTTTTTTATTACGGAGAATTGGTTCTATCCTATAAACAAGACCAATGTTGATGGATTGGCTTGAAACAAGATCACCTACTTTGATTTTATCACTCATTACTCTTTGCCTCCAGCCTATCAAAATACTCTGCAAACTCGTTTAAAGCCTTGCCAGTGCTCTGTGATATTAACGTCAGAATGGAAAAGTCTGCGCAAACCATGGACTTACTGACATCAGTAACCAACAATATGCTCCCGTGAAGCTTAGCTCCTCGGCAAAACAAGCCTCTTGACCAAGTCACCAAGTCACCAACTTTAAACTCTTCTTTCATGGGGTTTCCTCTGTTGGTTTGTTGAGCTTTGTGCATTCATGCGACCAATGCCAACTTTTTTCTCCGTTTTGCTGATCGATGAAATAGATCACCTCGCCTCGTTCGTCAGGATTCCAGCGAGACGGTGTTGTCTTATAAACAAGACCAATGTTAAGCCATTTGCTTGAAACAAGATCGCCAACTTTGATTTTATCACTCATCGTTCTTTGCCTCGATTGTGACTGGTATTAGAAAATAACCACTCTCATCAAAGATTATACCTGTCGCTTGGTGCAAAAGCTTTACTATGAACTGACGCCCCAGATCTGTATAAACCTGCAAGACCAGATAAAAGTCCAAAGGTCTTTCAACTATAAGCTTTTTAGGATCATATTGAACCAAACTGCCGGTTTTGATTAACTTATTCATCTTGACTAATCCTCATAACTACTTGGCTCTATGACCCAGTGGCAGTAGCTTTTCAAGCAAAAGGCCGCGTGTTTGTCATATTCTTTCTCATTGATTGTTATACCCAACTCTTCAGCTAGTTGCTTTCCCACATCCCATGCTAGCATTTCTTCTTTCAAGTAATCGATCCTCCAACGCAAAGACCGTTTTTTACGACCATCTTTATAGCCTTCAATCTGTGTTTTGTATTTTATTTCATAGTCGTCTTCTTCTTGAATCAAATAATGCCCACACTCATGTAAAATAGAGTAAATCTGCTTCTCTTCCTTGTGACGACGACTGTAAGTTATCATCCTAGCAGCTGGATGATATTCGTCAGCTTTTCCGGCACGAAGCACTAACTTGTTTTCTCGAAGCCAGTTGATAATCTTTCTTTTGGTGGCAGACATTTTTTCCTCCATGATGCCAAATTACTCCACCATTATAGCACAAGCTCAAACCCCTGTCAAGTATTTTTTGTTTTTCAAGCATTTTCCAGAACTTACATGATCAAAAATCGCTTTCAACTTTCCAATCAAGAATGGTTGGCTGATAATTTCCCGGGCTGTTCTTTTTTATAGATGGGATAAGGACAGTTCGAACATACGAATCAAGACCGATCTGCCCAATAAACTGGTCATGTACCTTAATCAAAGCTGAGATGAAGATCCGACCTCTCGTTCGCTTGGTGCTTCGAGGTGTGACAACTGTTACATTTGGCACAGCGCGAAGAAAGTTCTGAAGCTTTAGTGTCTCCACTCCACTGTCCTGCGGGTAAGACATCAAAAAAGAAATCACATGTACATCATGTGAAATGTCTTGTTCAGTTAGGCGTTTAATCCTTTTCATGTTATAGGCTCCTCCTGTGTTTCTCTTTGCTTATATACATACGAACCACAAACAAAAAAGGCCAGCTTTCGCCGGCCTTGGTATACTTCTTGTGGTTTCTTCTATTCCACCTCTACGTTCCTGATCTCCGGCTCGATCGGTGGCTTGCGAGGGACGAACACACTAAAGACCCCTTGCTTGAACTCTGCTTTAACATTCTCCGTGTCTGAATCTTTTGGCAGAGTCCAGCTCTTCTGAAACGAATTGCAGAACTGCGAGAGCCCCGAACCTTCGGTTTGCTCGTAAGACACTGTCATGACGCTTTCTCTGATTTTTACAGACAAATCTTCTTTGTTTGCACCCGGGCATGCAACTGAAATCTTATATTCTTCATCTGTCGAAGAAGTGTTAAAAGCTGGTGTGGTTAGCCTAGATTTATGGACAGGAACATTGTCCAAGATCTCATCTAAATAAGTGTTAAAGAGAGATCCTCCTGAGAGCCAAAGCTTGTCAAAAAGATCGTTTTCTGTTCTGGTGCGCAAAATCATTCTACTCATGTGATAAATTCTCCTAAAAAAAGTTATAAGACCACAAGGCTCCTCTACCTTGCAAAACAAATATAACACTTGCAAATGAATTTGTCAAGATGTTTTTTTCAAATTAAAATTTTGCTTTGGGATAATTCTTTTTAACATAAGCGGTTAGGACATCTTTAAATTCTCCACGGAAGAATGATTCTAACTCTTCTTCTGTTAATTCAATCTTCGAAGACGCTTTGCGTAACATGGTAGTAAGGAATGATAAAATGTATTCAATCTCCTGTTCCAGAATCTCACTAAAGGGCTTTTTGTAGTGTTTTGCTCTCTTATATAATTCCTTAGCTTTTGCATCAACCTCAGCTTTCGATAGATAATAATCTCTAACCACTGAAATAGAATTAAAGTTTAAGTTTTGTTTCTTGCCACCAATACCTAGAACATCATCCGATTGGCCGGAGTGTTGTAGTTCGTGAATAAGAGTTGCCTTCAGCGACCCCAAGTAGTCGGACAAATCCTTCTCACTGAACGATAAAGAAAAATTTGATTTTATGACTATCGAACTGAATTCTGGCATTCTTTCTTCACGGTGATAAAAACCAGCTGTGGAAAATTTTCTACCATGTGAACGAAGAAGTTCTTCATCAACTGAAAACTCAAAGTAGATTTCATACAGCGAGCCCTGAAGCTCTGAAGGGAGGAGCTTCCCAGAGATGCGCGTACCTTGAAAAGCAGTAGGTCGCAGATCGGATGGTCTTTCTCGTGCTAGCTCCGAAATCCTAGGGATTATGAAGTTTTTTACCTCCTTGACGATCCTTCTTGTGATTTCCGTTGTCGCTGATTCATATTTCCCTTCTGTCAAAAAGTTGCGCCAACTCTCCATTATCAATCGCATTTTGCTTCTCCTTTTTTTCTGATGGCTTTATTCACTATAACTAGTCGCACAACTCAATCAAACTAAAGTGCTGGTGATAACCAGTGTAGGTTTGGCCATCGGATTGGAGCACATACCACAAAAACCATTCATCCCATTCATGTCTATATTCCAATCTAAAAACCACGCCAAGGGCTAGTTCTCGCCCTGTCATGCCAATCAAATCCCCCACTTTGCAGGGAGGTCT
>Ga0209348_1001004_pt1 | contig 14088 bp, 4 predicted proteins | sample ETNvirenome_2_30_FD_184065 | JGI IMG/M metagenome (GOLD analysis project Ga0209348, IMG submission 184065) | Marine viral communities from the Pacific Ocean - ETNP_2_30 (SPAdes) (version 2) | ecosystem: Environmental > Aquatic > Marine > Oceanic | place: Pacific Ocean | collected 2013-06-22 | reverse complement strand
GCTTAAATTAATTGTTTCTCTTATGTTATTTTCAAAGCTCTGATACGAAGTTGGCTTTTCTGATAATCTATAAACCTCAATCCTAACAGGACTAGACACAGATTCTTCCTGTATAAAATCGCCCTCTACTAAATCATTACCTTGTAAATAATTTGTTTTGTTATCACGATCTGCCGAAGTTAAAGTGGTTGGGTAGGGCACAGTATCGGGGCTGAATGTATCGTATGACAAGAAGAACATTAGTCTATGGCTCTGATCTTTTACTTGTCTTGGTGTGGCTATCAAATCATTTGGCGGGTTATCTAAGATTTTAAAAGTCTTTTGTTGTATTGGAACCTCTACAATTTTTAAAGATGGCTCAATATTAATATTAAGATCAGCAAGGTATCGGAATGTTGATTTTGCTTGAGCGTTAGTAAAGAACTGATTAACATCAGTAGTTCCGGCACTGAGACCATCAAGAGTGTCAGCAGCGGCGTCAGCGGCAGCGGAGGAGCCCACCCCAGCAGCAGCAGCGAAGGCAGCAGCAGCAGCGGCAGTGCTTGCGTCAGTAATGGTGGAAACATCAATACCGATTGTTTGATCGTCGCTGAAAATATTTGCAGAAGTTGCACCTGTCGTCGGATCATAAAATTCCAAACAATTTATATCACCTTCTGTTGCTATTTGTCTTGTGACAGACAAATCTGAAAGTTTGTATTTAAAGCCTTGAATGGCAACATACGAAAATATCTTATATGTGTAGCTTGTATCATATTTTACTTGTGTATCAATATAATTAATCGCTGAAGCAGCATTGAAAAACCAAAAGTTCTGCAAAGTGTTTTCTGTCCTAGAGTCGCCAGTGGGTGGACCGCCTATTTTTTGAATTCTATAAGCAAGTGTTTCATGGTATTTATCATCTTCTGATGTAACTCCTAGGGCAGAATTTAAAAACTCCTCAAGGCTTTGTGGCTGTGATGTGCTGAAACGATCATTAATAAACCTAACTACGTCATTTAATGTATTGGTTACTATTTCAGAGTTTACAAACCTGTAAGTACCGTCGGTATCAAATGCTGCTCTTGCAATCTCAGAGTCATCATTAAAAAATATACAATTATCAGTTTGTGATAAACTATTTCTTAAATTATAAACCAGCATCTGAGGCAAATCCACAACGTTTAAAGGAAGTGTAGCAGTCGTTTGTGAGTTAGTATTATCAATAGCAAAGTTAAGTTGTGTTGGCTTTAGGCTTATTTCATCAGAAAATATTTCTTTTAATGTTTTTAAAAATAGCGGACCATAATCATTTTGGGTTATAATTGTTTCAAGGTCACTTCTGCTAACGCTGAAATCTGTTTCAAAATAGATGTGGTTTGACATTGGCATAAGTGAAAACAGTTTATTCTGAATGCTTTCATTAAATGGCTCATAGTCCATTTGCAAAACATCTGAATTTGCCTCATCAAGGGTGACTTCTTCTGGATTTAAAAACATAAGGTTTTGTAACTTATTTTGTAGTGTGTCTTTTAGTTCATCAGAGAATGTATGATTAACATATTCAGTGTTTAAATAATTGCCTACCTGAAGATATTGGTAGCTTGGAACTAGCGTATCATCATATACAAAAGAAAAAATTGCATCAATGTCTTCAGCGTTACCTTCCAAATTTACAAACTGCTCTATATCTGTGCCATTAGCATAAGGAGAAAACAAAAAGTAATAATTTGGTATTAAGTGTTCGCTTTCCACGGAACTTAATTGTTCTTGATATCTATCATACAATTTATAATATTCAGCCCTTGAATAACCACTTATAGTATCAGAAGAATTGTTTAGCTCGTCTTGATATAAAGGCAGTCCAATATTAACTCTGTGATCGAAGTGAACATTATCATCATAGACGCCTGGATAATTTATACCACCAAAAGTGCCTCCAACAATATAATTTTTCCACTCCTCGTCAGAACGAATTATCTGTTCATTATTCGTTCCATATAGACGAGATGCAAACTTAACTGAATTTATTAAAGAAAATTCGTCCACACTTGTGTTTGTATCTGCGTAGTTGCTCTCAATTTGGGTTATATTTGTGTTTGGTTCTACTGCCTGTTGTATAAGTCCCATCTCTTCATTTACAAAGTATCCACCCAAAGCCTGACGAATCAATTCGGTTGAGCCAGAAAGTAAGTTTGTATCAGCGACGTTAAAAATTTTAAGTGTCATTGTTAATAGCCGCCCCCTCCACCGCTGGGTCCTCTGCCTGGACCAGATGGCGGTGGTACTTCTTCCAATCGATCAAATCTCAGCCTAGATTCGGCACCAAAGTCTTGTTGCCTAAATTGTCTATCTCTTTCAAGGTCCCTAATTAGTCCTGTATCGATATCTTCAAATCCCGGACCACCGGGTCCGCTAACATCAGGATCTGGGGCTTGATTAACGCCAACGCTTCTATCTATTCTGGATCTATCGCTTGTGTCTGAGTCCAATCGTTCGCTAAGGTTTCCACTTGGACTCGGAGTTGATGTAACAGTGTCAGTTTCTATTTCTATTGGGGCATCATCGATAGGAGAGAGCCTAAACTGATTTTGTAATTCAAATTTATTTATAATTATAGGACTCTCAACTTTTTCAAATTGAGGAACATCTAAATAGGAGTTTATCCCCTCAGTTATTTTTGTGACTTTAAAGCTTCTATCTGAAACTATTTCTCTTAATTTTTGTTGTTCATCTAATGAATATCTAAATGTTCTTCTGTTGGCTAACAATCTTGGCTCGCGTATGTCAGTCATCGCTCTAAAATCTTGCACTCTTGCTTTTCCAACTTTGTAAGCCATACGTCCTATTAAGATTGATGTTTTGCCCTTACGTTTTGCCTTTCTTCTTGCTTCTCTAATTTTTTGTTTTTGCTCTTCTGAATCATTTCGATCTCTCTTGATTTTCCTGAATTTAGGGTCTAGGCTTTCTATAAATTGTCCTGAAGTATAGGTTGGATTAAAACTATAAAGAACTCTTATACTTCTAGTGAGTGCCTTCGCTTCTTCATTCTCATCATCCCCTAATTCTTCAGTAGAACTTGAAAATCCACCGGGCTCTTCTAGGACCTCTTCTCTTTCTTCAATTAAATCTTCTGCCTGCTGTTCTTCAGTTGTCCGCACTGCCTCATTAGTGCCTCCAACACCGGGTCTCTGACCTGCCGTTAATTGATCACCTACGCCAGGAGCCATCCCTTCAACAATTTCAGCACCAGAGCCAAATCGCGTTCGCCGGCGCTGTTGACGTAAATTGCGTCTGGTTTGTCTGGTGAGTCGTCCGCGAATGATATTGGTGCCATCATCACTATCCGGTGTGTCGGGGGTGGAAGGTAAATCTCCAGATGTTCCTGAACTTCGTCCGGTAGATGTAGTAAGGGTTCCCATTATTCAAGGCTCCTAAATTGTTTCAATACTTTATCATTAGAGAGATTAAGAGATAAAATTTCATTAGTAATATCAGAAAGTAGATCGTCCTTGTCTAATAAATCAATTGTTTGTATTTTTACGTCAATTGAATCTCTTGGTTCATCAAGCTCATAAAATGGATCATCTTCATTAGAAAATTTATCTCTAATATTGACTTTTTCGTTTTTTAATTTTGAAAATGATTTTTTTTGTAGAATATTTGGGTTCTGTAACAACTCTACATTCTTCATGTCGTTTTTAAAACTAAAATCTGATTGGTCCAAAGCGTGAATTGTGACACCAATTTTTGTTAGAATATCATAAATTCCAGAGTTTATTTTCTTAGTATTCAATTCAGAGGCGATTTTATTTTTATTTAAAATTCTTCTTGCTTGGGAAGCCCGTTTTATTTTGAGTCCCTTGACAGCAAATTCTTGATCTATTAAATCTAATTTAATTTGACGAGGCATTTATGCATCCCTTACATTTTTTGTTTTTCTGGATAGCCAATTTGAAACGTCGTAGACACCCTGAACTGTACTTCCAATAGTAAGTAATCCTATGTTGCCAATTCTTTCTCTTTCACCTTTCAAAAATTCGATATCTTTATTTTTTAAATCTTTATATGGTTGTGGTCGGCTATCACTATCGCCGAAAGCAAAATTAAGTTCTCTATTAACTAATGATTTCTTTGCTTCATAAGTTAAAGGTCTGGCATCATCTTGCAATCTTGCAACAAATTTATTTATAAATTTAACTATTCTTATCACTCTGTTGCGTTTTGAACTACTAATAATCATTGCTACTATTAGAGCGACCAAAGCGGCGCCTCCAATAGCTATTCCTGCTACCCCAACTGCGCCTGCTGTGGCGGCAGTACCGGCGGCACCGGTGGCACTAGCGGTTGCGCTGCCTAACCCAACCTGGGCGGCACCGCCGACCGCACCCGCCGAGATGGTAGCCGTGCCGCCTGTGGCGACCCCGAAAGCGGTTCCGGCAGTTGCACCTCCGAGTGCCGCGAGTGCCTGCGATGCCGTCTGAGTTGCGGCGAGGAGGAGCGAGCCGCCAGCACCAGCAACGTTTGCCAAAATTGCTTGTAGTGCGCCTTTTTCAAAAACTGCCTCAAGTGCCTCTAATTGAACCAAAGCAGGACCACCATTTTTTTCTTGCTCTCTCTCAATAAATTCTTTGTATGAATCATTTTTTGATCTCGCCATAGCTAAGGTTGCGGTTCTTGTGTTTATAAAAAACTTAATTGGGTTCTTTTGTAGGAATACCTGTCCACCATTCCACAATTTCATTTTTGGTGGTGGTTCGATATCTACTGTAAAATCAAGAACGTCTGGTAGATCATCAAAACCAAGAGTCGCTATAAATTCTATATTGTCTTTCAAGCTCGGTGTTACATTACCATCGGGGTCTCTGCGAGATGATATTAATTTAGTTATATCTCCTTCAAAACCGTAATGTTCTTCATAAAAAGTCTCCATTTGATTTACAAAATCTTGTAATGCCAAAAGTGTTCCGTTTTCAGGAGAAATTAAAGCTGTTAAATTTGATGCATATTCTGCCATGCGAATTGGTAAGCCTGAAAACAAATCAGTTATTAAATCCAAATGAATGGAAAATAGTTTTGGTGCATTAACCCAGGGATAGTTTTCTTCGTTACCATATTCTGTTTTTATACCCTCGACAAAAAAATCATTAAACCTGTTGTCTATATTATTAAAACTGCAAAAATCTTCTGCTTGCGCCAAATATTGTTTAATGTCAGTTAATACTTGTTCATAGTTTTTTACAAACTCGTCATAAAAATCTAACGTATTGTCATTTATGAAGATATTGAATCGATATGAACTGCCGCGCTTAAAAGAAACCGATGCCTCTTCAAAATCTTGAAATTCAAACGCCATCAACCTATATCCATTAAGACCATCGGCAGTATCAAAACCTCTTGGGATAACATAGTGTATCTCGGTTGTTCTAACCATATCCTCGTTTTCATCAGTTGTCTGCGAAACAATTTTGGTAAAAGTTTCTGATGTAGAGTTGTCTGTTAAGAGATGAGAGATCGGTCTATTATTTTCATATGGAGTAGTTATTTTTCTTACTAATTGTCTACTAGCCACGGTGTCTTCGGATGATTTAAACCTTTCAAATTTTAACATTTCTGTTTTTGAAAATTTAAAAAAACTATCAAGAACATTGTTTCCCCAAATATTTAATAATTTTTGAACTTCAAATATTTGTGAAATATTACTTTTTTTATGTAAAGATTTTTCGTAATCGAAAAAGAAATAACCAAATATAGATGTAATATCAAAGTTCGGCTCTATTAGCCCCGTACCGGGATCACCAAGAGTGACTGGTCCGATGGATTTGTCCATTAAATTAATCGCTGTTTCTTGTTTTGAGACCTCTCGCTGTTGTCTTTCCATAAAGACATTTGGATATAAAACCTCACCAGTCTCATCTACTCTTGGTTCATATGTGCTTTCATTTCTACGTTCCCAGCTTAAGCCACCCTGCGAGACGATTCTAGCGTTAATTCCTCTCAAGTCTATAAGCTTTGTGTTTGGTACTATTTTTCTTGTTACTCTTTCCTCTAAAATCAGGGCGTCATTGGCAGCAAAAATTATATTTTTAAATGAGTTATACAACAATCCTAACTCACTTGTGGAAGTTCTAGATGGGAATGAATTACGAACAGAATCAAGTGTTGTAAGAAAATCGGCGGAACCATTCTCTGTCTGAGTCATAAAAGAAATGCTATCCCTGAATGACTGAACTTGTTGATCGGAGGTGTTGGAAAAATTATTAACTAGCGCATCTAGTTGGGTTTTTATTTGTTGTCTAAAAGAGTCAGTGGTTTTGTGATAGTTTTTTTGTATACTTTTTAATGGTATGCTTTCATATGGAACGTTAGAGGTATCAGTATAAATCGTTATTGGATCCGTTGCTAGTCTATTTGCCATTCCTCCCTCGTCAGGAGCGCGACCCCTTCTTGGGGCTGTAAAAACTTTTTCGTATATCAATGGTGAAGAAACATTTCTTAAAACGCCATAAACGCCTTTCCTGTCAAACTCACTTACTTGACTTAAGGAGTGTAGATATCGATTTATTGCCCCGTCTTCATCATTAGAAATTGCTATAAAGCAAGAGTAATACGTCTCTCTGTTGGAGGAATCACTTATAGCACGAGAAATAGGAAAATCTTGCAATTCTCTTGTTGAGGAATTTCTAGAAAACATAAACTTCGCAAATCTTTTCCCTTCATTATTGTATATGTTATCGTTAACAAGTATAAAATTCGTTCCCAAGCTTAGTCTGTCAGGCTGTTGATTAATGATTCCAAATCCAGCATAAAGACGAAGATTGCTGAGATCATCGTATATGGATTGGTTTATTGCATCATCATCGGTTATGTGAAGATAGATTGATATGTCTGCTTCTATCTCGTCTTCATAGATCTTTATCTTTTCTATGAATGGTGTTGGTATTGTTTTTCCAAATCTCTCTACCGTGTTGCCCTCGTATATTAGTCTGGACATATTTCTGACTCCGTAACTTTACCATAGATATCGAAAAATATGTCTTCGTCATCTATATCTTCACAATCAAAATCTAGGTCTATTAAATAGTCCTCTGAATTGAACTGATTTACATACTTGCAGGCAATTTTTTCATCTATTTCATAGTCTTTTAGGATAGAGAAATAATATTCGACACTATCTTCATCTAATTCTTGTGTCGCCTCAATTGGTGATGTATGTACTAACATTCCATCAACGACTTGTGGAATTTTATCTTTAAAGAACAGCCTTCTTAAATCAGATTGATTATCTTCCGGAACTTCAAAAACTTCAATCATAAAGTTGTCTATCAAAAGCTCGGTATTTAATTCTTCGACATAAATTAGTGGGTCTTGTGTTGACAATTTAACAACAGTCTCATCAGCAAATAAATTAGATGTATTTCTAGTCTCTCTTAAGTTTTCAAAAGAAACCCGTGTCTCTCTGGGCTGGGCTTTGAGATTATAACTAACATCAATATTCACTTGTGTAATACCGTTATTTCTTTCGATTTCTGCTTGGGTGTTTGCATCGAGGCTACCTGTAAATGTTGGAACTGAAGATGATATGTCACCTTGCATAGTGATTACTTTCCAAGCGGGGGCAACATTTTGTTGTTCTGACTGCAAAAGTGCATCACCAATGTACGCCTCTCTAGTATAAATGTTTGATGCCTGAGTTAAAGTTACATCGCCAAAAGTACCACCGGCTACCAAAGTTCCAGACAAAATTTCCTTGAAAAGCACTTGTGTTTCAACATAGCTTGTTTCTTGTTTAATTCTTTTATGAATATTGTTCTGATTTTCTAAACTAGCACTAGTAAAGTATCTTCTATCATAAGCTATGTTATCATCAAAAAACGCATAATAGGTTGGGTTAAGTGCCCCCATAGATAATTTCTGTTTACCATATGGGGTCAGTTGGATATCAAAAACTTGTTCTTTTTTGTTTAAGAACTTCATTCTGGTTCCTCATCTGGTTCTTGTTCTTCGTCTCTATATAATACGTCTGCTTCAAGCTTAACTAGTTCCACAAAGGAAAGGTAATCGTAAGGCCAGTTGAACTGTAAGTATTCGTCGTCCTTGTCAGTTTCAATTTTATCAAGTGCTGTGGCTGGTCGCGCAGCCTTAATTTGTGGAGGAATCAGATCATAGTAATCTTTCTTTGCCTTTTGTTTAACTTTGAAAACCATCCAACGTAGATTAGGGTTGTCAATTAAGTCTTGTTCTTCTAGAAGTTCGTTTCTCATAAGGTCATGAGCGACACTAGCTTCTTGGAAAGTAATCTTCTTGTAGTCTCTCGGAGCAAGATTCTGCCAGATGTAAGAGAGATCATCTTTATCAAATTCGTACTTAAATTCAAAGAAGTACATCACGATTGGCTCAATGTCTTCAAAGTTGATAAAATCAAACTGTGGTGGCAACACATAGCGCTTCATCTTCTGAACCATTTCGCGAATACTCTCACCTGCAATCTTCAAAGAATTGCCTTCTTGGCTACCTTCTCTTTCCTTGAGCGCTGCCTTGAATTTTGGACGCGGAATACTTATAAATTTCTTGCGGTTAATGACATCGCGTTTTTTATCGTCACTGTAATCTTCATTTGCCTCAACAATGTAAGGTATAGCCACAACCGCTTCATATACCTCTCTCTTGTCCGCAATTTCTCCAAGGCGTACTTTTGCGCTGTCTTTTCTACGAGCCCTTGTAAAGCCAAATAGGTCGCTTAAAGACTTATAATCTCTAAAGGCTGTCTGTCCGTTAGCACCAGCGTTGTAATTATTGTATATTGAATCTTCATTAATAACATCATAGTGGTATTTAAGCCAATCGTTTGGAATATCACCAATTTCCAAGAATACACCGGTGTCTGGGTCTGTTGGTATTTGCCCAAACTGATGCCACATACCACGGGGCACAGATTCGGAGAACTTTGTTGGATAAGTAATATTATTAGGAGCGGTGCCATCCACATCTCCATCAAATTCAACGTTGGCAAAGTTAAGCATTGGGGTTTCCCACTTGGGCTGAATAACCCATCGCTTACCTGCGAGTTCGTTTTGGTTAAGGATGGTGTTTCCAAACTTATCTTTTCGTTTTTTAGGAACCCTTTCGACACCAAATAGGTTAATAGACGAACTAATCTGCATAGCATTTTGATTAATTGCATATCCGCCATAAATTGGAGCTACCCGGTCGGTAGCAGACACTGCATTACCAAAATTGTATTGTGAGTGGATTAGTTTTGGATTGTATCCGAATTGATGGACGCCAGAACCGTTAGAACCACTCTTTTGCCCCGGATCTACACGCCAGAATACTGTCTCTGTCTCAGTTAGAATATCTTCCAAAGTGTAGGATTTATCTGAATCGGGTCGGAAAATAAAGTCAACCCAAGATTCACCGTGGTAGTATGGAGGAGTGTAAGCCCAATTATAGCCTTCAAGTGAATCTAGGGTGCCGCTATTAAATGCTTCCATTGTACCTGAGACAGTGGGTGAAAACCCTCCTCTACCACTGATTGATGGACCAAAAGCGGTAGGTCTGGAATACATTGTAAACGTTTCTCTAAAACCACTACCAGTGTGTGATGGGTCTTGTGGAATCGGGAATGAACCTTCAATTTCAACAAACTCTGTACCTATTCCAGAACCAGAGAATGCCTGTGCACCATTTTTGGAGAAATTGCTTCTCTGATCACCGTGTTGGCGATGTATGGAGCCGGAATCAAACGTGTAGAATCTTTTTCCATTATGTGATTTTCTTATCTTTAATCTGGCTGCAAAAATATCACCAGTCTTAAATTTAAGATTATCTTGTATTAGATCAGACTCTATCTTTGTGTAAGAAGAATTCTTCAAGAAGAAATCTCCAGTTTGACCAAAGAAATTTTTCGCCATAAGTTCATAAATGCCATCGGAAACAGAAGAATCTAGAGATGCTGTGACTGCGACACTTACGGATGGATTGGGCTCGTTGTCTATAAAAGCCACTTTGTCAATGTATTTTGAAGGCTCGATCATTGTCTCAAACGGAACACGTAAATCCCAGATCGTTCCTGATACAGGCACTTGCCGTGTTGGATCCACAAAGGAACCAAAGGAAATTTTCGGAGTAAGTAAGAAATTTTCACCATCAGTGTTTGAGCCAGAATAGTTTGTAGAGTCTCTTATTTTGAATGGCGTGTTTATCACTGGGTAATCCACAGCAATGCCAGATTTAATAGAGTTGTAGAGAATACCTGGGGCAAATAAAGGCTGGACTAGCGGGCGAAGTGACACAGTTTGTAACAATGCGTCATCACTTAATGCAGTGTTATTTACAAAGGTAGTTGCAGACATACCTTTTATAAATGAACTAGAGAACTGACTAACCAAATCTAAAGTTCTTTGCGCTGGGTAGAAACCCTTGTAGGGATTAAAGCGGACTGCTGCCTTGCAAGTAAGCATTATTTCTTTTGCGTTTAATCCAGACTTATCTTTGATACTTGCAAACTCTCGTAGGAAATCGGAGTTGGAATAATCTTTATAGAAGTTTTTCTGGGAACTGCTGATATTTGTTCCAGGGATTTCAAAAGTATCAAAATCAAACTTATTAAAAGTTCCACCCTTGATATAATCAGTGATATGTTCTGAAATTCTAAACTCTGGAATTATTGCATAATCTTTTGCCACAAGCTGCAATTCTTTCTTAAAATCTCCATACTCATCAAACCAAGGCTCAGATGGATATGACGCAGTAATAAAGTCACTGCCAGTCTTAACAACAACAGATGCAAAGGTGCCAGCCTGCCAAAGTGCCTCGCCAGCACCAATTTTTATAACATCAGAGAATGTATTTGTCAATTCATTTATACCGCTGCCCGTATTTGCAAAACCAGTTCTTGATACAACAGAATTAGGTGAAGTCAAAAAATGCTTTCTTGAGTACAATCCAACACCGCCCCTCATTGTAAACAATTTGGCGAATTCAGATCTATTTGTGTGTGCTAGAGAATAAAGATTCTGCAATTCTCCAGATGTGCTTCCTGTCATAAGTCCCCATACGTCTCCGGGGGCAAGTATCTCATTCCTCGTTAGAAAGTCTTCGGGGGCGTCAAGAGGCCAAGAACTTTGAGTTAATACATTAATATAGGGGAGAGAGACAACATAGTGTTCGTTTTTGAAAGAATCACTTAAAGTTTCACCCAGCTTGGTTCTTGCGGAGCGGTCATCTCTCCAAAACTTGTTATCATAATCAAGTCTTTCGCGGGACTTTTTAACAAATTCATTTTTTGTAGACGGAAAAACATTCTCTGAATATCTGACCCAATTCATATTGTTTTCTTGAGCAACTGATAAAAGCTGATCAAAGGGAGTTGTAGTTATATCTTCAGTCTGGAAAACAAGATCGTTTAACTCCCTTTGGTTGAAATAAATCTTTTCATTGTTATGTGTTGCTTTTAATGTAAAGTTGCGACCATTTGCATCAATATTTACAAATGCTGGTTTGCCCTTAAACGATACAGGTGGTAGTCTAAATTGTCTTATTTCATTGTTCTTTAAAGCTGTTATCTTATTTTCTTTATGTTCAATATTTAAGATTTTGTGATCTTGTTGCCTGAACGCACGCCAGTTCCAACCATAGTTATCGCCACGATGAATCAAAAGATGATTAAGTGGTCTCTTTGTGGTTCCTGTTGGAGAAGTAATCGATGAAGACCCAAGTGTGTTTATTTGTGAAGAAGTTGGATCTGTAATCAATTGATTCAGCCTCATTGTGTTTTGGAACACAGTTCCAAGTGGAGTGGTTTTTGCATCTGCTGAGCTTGTTACATAATCAAAGAATGGGAAGTAGTTGCCTGTAATTTCATAATAGGGCGCAAGTCGCGAGTTAACAGCCATAAAACCAGAGTAACGCCTCTCACAAGTCCCTGTGTGTATTATAGAATGAGCGAACCAAGAGTATTGGCGGTCTGAGCGGGGTATCTGGTGTTGCACATTAAAGTTGTCATAAACTTGGAAGCATTCTTCAACCTCGGTATCAACATACCCAGATTGTATTGGTGCTTCGCCTGCCATGTCGGTGCCTGCAAAGAAATTTGTTGCAGTTGAACCTTGTGCACTAACTGCGAACAATCTTGCATCTAATGAAGCTGTTGCATATGAGGCAAAAATACTGTTGGAGCCTGATGTAAAGCTTGCGGGGTTTGAAGCGTTAATGGCATCGCCACCTTCTTCTCCCAAAGGATACCAAGCAAACAGCTTGTCTTCTTTAGAAAGGTATGGCTCGGAGCCAGTAATCACTCTGGGCTTACCAGAGTTGTAAAGATTGTTAACATTGGTTTGGCTTAACCCATCAGTCCAGATAGTTAACTGATCTATAGAGCCACTAAATTCTTTTAAGCTTGTATTGCTAGATCTGGAAGACCTTCCGCCGATAGCAAAAACCCTTTTACCATCTCTACTAATTGTCCCATTGCCTCTGAAGTTGTAACTTGTTGAAAAATCAACATCAAAATTATTCTTTGGTATTACTTCTGGACCTGTTAAAAGTTCGACGCCATTGAAATAAAACTTCGCTGCGGCACTGTTGGAAAGGTTGCCGTTTTCGCCAATAAAGCTTGCCACTAAGTGATTTGGTCCGGTACTGTATAACGTTGATGTAGCGATAGAAGCAGTAAACCTACCAATGACATCTGGCGCAGAACCATCCTTGCTGGTTACATTTACAAATAGCTTGGAAAGCGGAGAATTCTTTTCGTAGCCAATTTCTAATAGTGGCGCTACTTGTCCAGAGCCGCCTGGATTATGTTCGACACTACCAATTGAGTAAATTATTCTTTGATCTCCATTGGAATCTCCATCAGAAAGTAGTTGAACCCAAGAGGAGAAAGATATGGTTTTATTGCTTCCGGTTATATGATCAATTAGCTTAAGAGCCATATCATCAACCATATTTATTACAGATGAGCCTGCGGCATTTGTGTTGTATGCTAATTTTAGATTGTTACCAAGTCTAAGCCCACTGAAGGAAGCAGACAAGGAAGTAACATTTCTTGTTCTTAACAAATTATTTCTGTGAACTTTATGGAAAGATGGCGCCTCTGTAAATGCATCATCGGCTTTACCGGGTGAATTCAGATCGGGAGTATTTCTTGGAACGTTTGCAAAATCAGTATCCTCTTGAACGTATGAGTCACGGAAGAATCTTGCAGCGTGACGTGCTGACAAGTTAGTAAGACCAAAGTCTCTTCCAGTGTGGTCAAAGCTTCTTCTACCAGTTGTTAGCGAAACTATTGAAGAAGTCACACCCTGGAAGGGACGACGATTAAGCAGGTTTCTATTGTTTGTTTCGTTATAGACTGAGAAATCTCCAGAGCGTAAGTCTCTGAATGCTGGAGTTAGAGTTTCAAGAGATCCGGGGGATGAGAACCTGCTTCTGATAATTGTTCTATTTTTGTAATCTCCTGAGCCCGTTAGATACCCAACGTTATAATCATCTATAAATTTAAATTTGCCTACTTTTCTGCTATCAAAATCAAGCATTGTTCTGACAACATCGGCGCCGGCAGCTTTCGGAGGAATAGCTGGTTGTTGGTCTATAAACGCTCGTGGGTTTGAGAATGCGCCCACAGAGTGCACAACTTGATAGTTATCATTATAGTTACCAAGAACTGTTGAGCCGGTAGTGTGTTGAATGTTTCTAATGTTAACGGGTCGCTTAGCCATCTCGTCTCTGTAAAAAGTAGCTTTTTGGGCACCCGTTAGTGGATACGGTGATACGCCACGCTCATTTGCCTCTGGATAGGGGTAATCGGCACCGACCATACCTATCGCACCAGTAACGCCATTACACAATCCTAGTAAAATCTTCCAAGCTTCGGGACGATTTAGGTAGTTGTCTTTTCCATCATTCAGCTTGATATGTCGTGATTGGTGTCCACCAACAGCATAGTCAGTAAATGGACCCTGCATTGGGCGTTCCATATCTGGACCATAAACATCATTGTGTAGGTTAGTGATTTCAATATTGGTGGTAACTCTATCCAATACATTTGCATTATATCCACTCTTAACTGAAGATGAAACAATGTTAAAGGGAAATGCTATACCA
>Ga0209348_1001003_pt1 | contig 14123 bp, 8 predicted proteins | sample ETNvirenome_2_30_FD_184065 | JGI IMG/M metagenome (GOLD analysis project Ga0209348, IMG submission 184065) | Marine viral communities from the Pacific Ocean - ETNP_2_30 (SPAdes) (version 2) | ecosystem: Environmental > Aquatic > Marine > Oceanic | place: Pacific Ocean | collected 2013-06-22 | reverse complement strand
CATAAAACATACTGGAGTTAATCTTCAAATACAAGAAACCACTGGTAATATACAAATAATTAATTATGCTAACGATAGGGATATTGCATTAAGCACAGATGACGGAAGTGGTGGAACAACAGCTTACATAACTTTAGATGGTTCAACCACCAAAGTAGAAGTTGCAAAAGACACAAACTTTGCTGGTAATGTTAGTGGTTCACTAACTTCAACTGCATCTTTTGGTAAAATATTTGGAGACGGAAGTAGTTTATCTAATATTGCAACAGATACTACTGCTTTTGCAAGTGGTAGTGATTTACATCAAATATTAGCTGAGAGTTCTTCTTATGTAGTGGAGTCAGAAACTGGTTCATTTGCCAGTGGTTCTGATGTTCAAGGAATTTTAGATGATTACGCGAAAGGAACAGAAATAAGTGGTTCTTATTTAGGACTATTATCCGGAAGTGATGATTTAACTCTTGGTGGTGGTGTGAGTGGTTCAATTACTTCAACCGCGTCTTTCGGTTTATTTGTTGGAGACGGAGCAGGATTAACAAATGTTTCCACAGATACCACAGCATTTGCATCAGGTTCAGATTTACATCAGTTCCTTGCAGAAAGTTCTTCATATGTGGTAGAATCTGAAACAGGTTCATTTTTACAAAATGCAGACACTGCATCATTTTCATCATTAGATGTTGTTGGAAACATTAGTAGTTCCTTAACTTCAACGGGTTCATTTGGTTCATTAGTTTCGCCAGGACTTTCAACACTCGGTATAGTTTCAGCCACAAGTTTAGATGCAGATGGTGGTGTAACAATTGACAACATTACGATTGACGGAACAGAAATAGATTTATCATCAGGTGATTTAACACTTGATGTTGAGGGAAACATCATACTTGACGCCAATGGAGCCCAAATTAGATTAGAGGATAACGGAACAGAATTTGGTAGATTTAGTAGAGTTTCTTCTGATTTAGTTATTAAATCAATAAGTAATAACAACGATATATTATTAAAAGGTGTTGACGGAAGTTCCACCATAACTGCATTACAATTAGATATGTCAGAAGGTGGTGATGCTATCTTTAGTGGTGGTGTGAGTGCTTCTTTAGGTAAAACTGGTTCTTTCGATAGATTAGAAGGAATCACATTTAACGCAACAAATACAATTTTCGCTAGTGGTTCAGATGTAATATCAATACAATCAAAAACCGGTTCATACGCTAGTGGTTCAGATTTACATCAATTTCTTGCAGAAAGTGCATCGTATGTAGTAGACTCGGATACTGGTTCTTTACACCAAGTTCTTGCAGAAAGTGCATCTTATTTAAACAACGATACTACTTCATCATTTGGTGCAGTAAGTATGAACTCAACATTATTTGTTCAAGGAGATATTGCAACATCAGGTTCAATCACTGCAGACCAATACATTGTTAATTCATCAGTAACAAATGTAACTCAAAGTTTTTCAAGTGGTTCAACGATATTTGGTGATTCCATTGACGATACTCACAAATTTACCGGTAGTATAGAAGTAAGTGGAACACTAAATATTCCAACCGGTAGTATTACCGTAGAAGGTGGTATAGGTGGTGCAAATATTGCAAGATTTTCAAGAAATCAAGGAACTCAAAGAACCGACATAGATATTCACGCTGGAAGCGGAGACCCACAACTTACATTCTCATCACCAAGCGGGAGAGATTTTTCAATTGGACAAGATATAAGTGCAAATTCTTTTAAAATTTCAGAACATACTGCAGTAGGAACTGATGATAGGTTAACTATTGCCGACAATGGTGATGTTTCAGTTTCTCAATCATTATTTGTTATATCCGGAAATATGGGAGTAGGGACTCAGTCAGGTTCACACGAATTTGTTGTTAGAAAAGACCATTCAGCAGCAACTGAATTTAGTATTGTTAATTTAAGAAGTAATTCAAATGCTAAAACAAATTTAAGATTTAGAAATGCCACATCAACTAGTGAAACTGGTAATGGTGCATTAATACAATTAGATAATTTTAATGTTTTTCACATCACAAATCAATTTGGTAATCCACTAAAATTTGGAACTAACAATACTGAAAGAATGCAAATTAATGGTTCTGGTAATGTTGGAATTGGAAGCAATCCCGGAGATGAACTATTAAAAGTAGCAGGAGATGTTGGTTTAACCGGTTCATTACATTTATCCGGTTCTATAACGACACCATTTGGTGCTTCATCTGCTTCATTAGCCTATCTTGAAATAACTGGTAGTGCCGCTGGTGATTTGAATAAAATACAGGTAGCAAATGGCGGTGGACTTTATAGTAAGTTAGCAACTAATGAGAGAAGTACCGTAAGACTTATTGATTATTCTACTGGTAATTTAACAAGAGTTGGTGGAAACCAAGAATTAACTCTTGCAGGTGGAACAATCGTAAATGAATTAGGAAATAATTCAGACTTTAGAGTAGAAACCGGTGGTAACACACACGGAATATTCTTGGATTCCAGTGAAGAAGCTTTAGGTATATTTACATCAACACCAACAAGTGAATTAACCGTAGAAGGAAGTATTAGTGGTAGTTTAACTGGTTCATTTGGAAGCGTTGCCATAGGAACTAGTTCACCAGGTTCTTACAATTCAGCAGGAAGAAATTTAGTAATAGTTGATTCCGGAGATTCAGGAATATCTATTGTAGCAGGAACTTCAAACGATAGTTCTATAATGTTTGCTGACGGAACTGGTGGAACAGCAGGATATAGAGGTCGAGTTGCTTATGACCATAGTGGAGATTTTTTAAGATTTGATACGGCCGCTGCTGAAAGATTTCGTATTACATCAACTGGTGTTTTAAGTGGTTCAATCACTTCAACCGGTTCATTTGGTGATATTAGATTAGGTAATCCAACAGGACACTCAAAAATATTATCAGACGATTCATTAGTGTTGGGAGCTAAATCAGTAGTTTCGGTTAACATTGATTATGACGCAAATCAATCAGATAGAGCATTTGTTGTAAGAAAAGATTCAGACTTAGCTAATGGAGGAACAGAATTATTTAGAGTTAATGAAGCAGGAAATGTTGGGGTCGGCACGGATTCACCAGGAGTAAAACTAGAAGTAATTGGTAGTGTTAGTGGTTCAATCACTTCAACCGGTTCATTTGGAGCACTTATAGGAGATGGTTCACAATTAACTAATATTACATCTACTCCAAATTCAGCTATGATAAGTGGTTCATTTGAAGGTGGTGGTTCTACAAATATTAGTGGTTCTATTTTATCAACTGGTTCATTTGGTAGAATAGAAGTTGTAGGAGCAACTTCAGAGTTTGATGGAAACATAATAGTTGGTAATCAAGTTGCATTTGGTGGTAACACTAATAATGTAATAAACTCACCAGCTGGATATTTGAACATACAAACATATGCTGGAGAAGAAATTGTAATTAAAGCAGCAGGAAATGGATTATCAATAAGTAGTTCAATAGATGTTTCAGGTTCTATCTTACCGAATGCAGATAATCACGCTTCATTTGATTTAGGTTCTTCAAGTAAAAGATGGAATGATGTATTTGCAGTTCAAACAACCGTTGGAGCTGTATTTGAAACCGGATTAAGAAGTAAAGGAATCGGTAAAGAAGAAACCGGAACAATCGTAGTATGGAGAAATGGTGAATTAGTTCCTTGTGATAAATCAGAAGACACAATGGTAATGGGTGTTGTCAAACAAGGAAAAGACGAACCGATTGTAATGGGAGCGGAACCAGTGTTAGTAACGGGTGATATAAAAGAAGGTGATTTTATTACCACATCAACCAAGTTAGGACACGGTAAAAAATTAGAAAATGGATATTTATTAAAGAAAGAAATGTTTGGAAAAGTTATAGCACAAGCATTAGAAAATGCATCAGGAAATTCAAGTTTAATTAAATGTATGATTAGGAAAATGTAAATATGACAACATCAATTATAACAGGAACAAGTATAAGTGGTTCACTCACATCAACAGGTTCAGTCGGTAGACTTAACTTTGACGGAACAGGTGGACATACCTTTATACAAGAAACAGCAGATGATACATTAAAAATATTTGTTGGTGGTGAAGCCAAAATGGAATTTGCTGAAGATAGTGAAAACATCTTTATGCAAGCTAACAATTATAATTTTAGAGATGCATCTTTTAATAATACTTTTAAGATAGAAGCAAACAATCACCTTTTAAGTGGTTCATTAACTTCAACCGGTTCATTTGGTAGAGTTCATACACCTGGAACAATTAAATCAGACACAAGATTAGAAATAGGAAGTAATTCAAACTTCTTAACAGACCAATTAAAAGTTTCAGACGGAACAAGAGATGTTAGATTAAATTCAAATCATAGTTCTAATGCAGTGGTCGGTACCGTAGGAGCACACAATTTCAACATAATGACCGGTAATACATTTAGAGTAAACATTGATGGAGATAATCTTGGTGGTATGGGTATCGGTATGGATGCCAAAGGTGATGAAAAATTAGTGGTAGCAGGAGATACCGGAATAACAGGTTCACTGCATGTTTCCGGTAATATTACAACTTCCGGTTCTATTATTGCAAAAGAATTTAGAACTGAATTAGTTAATCAAATTATTGCAACTTCATCTGGTTCTACATCATTTGGTGATGATAAAGATGATATTCACAGATTTACCGGTTCTATACAGATAACAGCTTCTAACGCATTAACAACACAAGGGCCAATCACAATAGACGGAGACCCTTATTCAATTATAAATTTAAACGGAACCGCAGAAACATTTTTAGAAAAAGACGCAGGAACAACATTTTTTATTGCAAATAATGTTTCAGACCAAGACATTAAATTTAGAGTTTTAGATGGTAGCAGTCAAGTTACGGCTATCCACATTGATGCAAGTGATGCAGGTACTGTATTCTTTAATCACGATATTAAAATGGTTGATGATGCACAACTTATGTTGGGTTCGGATTTAGATTTAAGATTTCAACACGATAATAGTAATGCTTATATACAGAATAATACTGGTGATTTGATTATTAAAAACAATGCTGATGACAAAGATGTTATTTTACAATCAGATGACGGAAGTGGTGGAGTAACAGAATATTTTAGAGTAGATGGAAGTTCAGTAGCAACGATTGTATCTAAAAACTTTGCTTTTATTGATGATGTTAAAGCAAGATTTGGAACAGATGATGACTTAGATATTTATTCAGACAATAGTAATAGTTATATTGAAAACAATAATGAACATTTAATTATTGTTAATAATGAAAACGACCACGACATTTATTTAAAATCTGATAATGGTTCTGGTGGAACAACGAATTACATAACTTTAGATGGTTCAACAGCAAAATTAATATTACAAAGACCTACATTTATAGGAAGTCATTTCGGAGCAGCAGATTCACAACTGCATGTATCTGAAAGTTTTATGGAAGCTCATATTGGTAGTGGTTCTTTAATGACGGTATTTGAAACCAAAGGAACTTCTAGTAATCCAGATTTTAAAATCGTAGATAAAGATAATAACAACGCAAGAGCCGCTTTACAAGTTCAAGGTAATGCTGGAGCTATTGAATGTTTATTCGTTGCGTCAGCAGGAAATGTTGGAGTCGGCACAACATCACCGGATTCAAGTTTAGATGTTAGAGCTTCAGGTGTTCAAGGAATAGTAATTAATCAAGATGAAGCAAACGCCGATATATCATCAAGATTATTTTTCAAAGAACAAAATTCTACCATTGCACTATACAACACCGGAGATACATTTAGTTTTAGAACCGGTGCAACTATCGGTTCAACAAGCGGAACTGAAAGAGCAACAATTAATTCTAATGGACAAGTTTTAGCAACAGAATTTGTAGGTAATAGTGATGCAAATACCGGTTTAAGAGTTGCTGGTAGTGATGCTTTAAGTTTAAAAACCGGTGGAACAACTGCTTTATCAATTGATAGTTCTCAAGACACAACACTTGCTGGAAATCTTTTTACAACTTCAACAAGTAATGACACAGGTTCAATTATAGTTCTAGCCGCTGATGCAGAAGCTGTCTTAACAACAAGAAATGATAGTGCTACCGGAGACCCACATCAATTTTTAATAAAACACAAAGGTGGTGGAACTATTTTACAAAATTTAAGAGGTGATATAGAAGTATCATCATCATTACATATGGGTGGTGGACATCCACAAATACAACTCGCGGCTAATCATAGCACTGACAAAATAAGATTATACGCAGGTGGTAATGAAAAAATCGGAACAGCTGCTAATACAATCGTTTATACTGCAGATAATCACGATTTTAGAGATACAGCTGGACACGATAATCTTCAAATTGGTAGTGGTGAAGTTGTTGTAAATGAAGATAGTGAAGATGTAGATTTCAGAGTAGAGTCTAATGCTTCTACACATTTATTATTTTGTAATGGTGGAACAAGTAGAGTTGGAATTGGAACTGGAAGCCCAGGTAGTTTATTAGAAGTTCACGGTGATATAAGTGCATCAGTAAGTGCAACTGGTTCATTTGGAGCATTAAGAGTTGAGTCCAAACCAAACGGAACAACCGTTGAAACAGACGACTTTGGTTTAACCATTACTGGTCAAGTTGGATACTATCCTTTAACCGTACAAAGTCCTTATGAAACAGCCGCAAGATTCTTATCAACAGACGGAACAGCAAATATAGAAATCGGAGATAATTCTTCTACACAAAACCACAATAGAATTCAAGTGGTTGGTGATGTAATGGAACTTGTTGCAGCTAATTCAAAAAGAGTTGAATTATCATCAGGTGCTGTTGTAATCAATCAAGATAGTGATAATGTTAATTTTAGAGTAGAAACAAATGGACAAACCCATACAATATTCGCAGAAGGTTCAACTGATAGAGTAGCCATTGGACACGACGACCCTGATACATTGTTTCATATTGCAGATAATCCAGTAGTGATGAAAATGGAAAGAGCTGGAACGAGAGCTATGAGATTTGGTGTTCCTGACAATAGTTCAAATTTTGTTTTCGCTGATTCAGATGATTTAAAATCTAGTCAAAGAATGGTTATTGATAATTCTGGATTAGTTGGTATAGGAACTACAGCACCTTATGAAAGACTATATGTAGAGTGTGAAGATGTAAATTCACCTGGTATTGTTTCAAATCCAGCCGCTACAAACGGAGCAATAGCTTATGCAATTGGTTATGGAGATTCCAATAGAGATTATTTAAATACTTGGGGTATGTCGTATTCAGCAGGAGCTACAGTATTTGGATACGGATTGAAACCACATTCAGGTTCTGACGAGACATTTGTTAATTCCGCAGATAATTCAAACTTCACAAGAGGTGCATTGTATATGGACAATGAATTAAGATTCTATAATGCTGGAGCTGTTCAAGGAACAATCGACACCACAATATCAACAACTCAAAGATTTTATCTTGATGCGTCCGGAGATTTAGAAATAACAGGTGATTATACAAGTGATACTGGTATTTTCCAATCTGATGATGCATCAACTGATTTAAAATTAAGACGAGGAACGAATGATGATGATATAATTATTATAGAAGCATCACAAACAAGAATTATTGGAGATGCATCAGAAAGATGTGCAATTGGTAGTTTTGGATATAGAAATAGTGTAGACGGAAGTGCATCAACTCCATCTTATAGTTTCACTAACGATACAAATTCTGGTATGTTTAGAGTATCTTCAGATGTGGTAGGTATTGCAGCGGCTGGTAATTCAAGATTTACGGTAAAAGGTAATGGAATTAAAGCACCAGGTGGCTCATTAGGAGTAAATACCGACCCTAATTCAACAGATGGTATGATTCACGCTACAAACGACATTGTTGCTTTTTCATCAGATAAAAGATTAAAAGAAAATATTCGTCCAATAGAAAACGCTTTAGACAAAATAGATAAGTTATCTGGTTTTGTTTATAATTGGAACGAAAAAGCAAATAAAGAAGCCGGTTATGATATGAACAAAGATTATGTTGGTGTATTTGCACAAGATGTAGAAAAAGTTCAACCTGAAGCCGTAGAGTTAGCTCCATTTGATAATGATAGTGATGACAACTCTATATCTGGTGAAAATTATTTAACGGTTCAATATGAAAAATTAGTTCCATTGTTAATAGAATCTATCAAAGAATTAAAACAAGAAATTAAGGAACTTAAAAAACAATGACAATCACAGGTTCAGGGGAAATCGGTATAAGTGACATAAATACCGAGTTCGGTAGAACATCAACTACTGCAAATACAAGTTTATCAGATTTATCAGACGGAACCGTTGCAACAATCAATACTGGTAATGATTCAGATGATAGACCTGATGGTTCTACACCGCATGCAATGTCTGAATTTTATTCTTATGACCACGATTTAGTAACTAATGCAACTTTTGGTTCTTGGGTTGGTAGTTTTGCAGGAGGAGATGATGTTCGTTTATTAGGTTCAACGGGTGGTTCAGCAGTAAATTCTGGAGCTTATAGAGTTGGTATCACAGGTTCTAGTGGAGCGTTATTATGTGGTAGGTCAAATTCATCAGGTGATTCATTAGACGGAACTCTTGCAGTAGCATTATCAACGAGTGGAGACCCTGGAACCAGTGGAACTTTTATAACTTTGTTTACTACATCAAGTAGTTTTGATGACGGATTATCAAATTTAAGTGGTGATGTTACAATGCATGTAAGATGGAGATTTACACCACACCCTGCTAAAACTGATGCTCACACATCAAACTTCCATATGACTAATAATGGTGGACATAATAGTTTCGTAGATTTATTTTGTAGTGCCACTTCTTTTGGTGGATTATGTTTACACGAGTCCATACCGGTTAACACACCAGACGGATACAAATTATTTAATGAATTAAGTGTTGGTGATATAGTTTATTCACATAATTTAAAAACAAATCAAATTGAAGAAACAGAAATCGGAACAATAGAATCACCGGTTCACGATAATCTATACAAAGTTAATGACTTAATCATAACAGATGACCACCCTATATTTAATGATGCTGGTGAATTACTTTCTATCAAACCAGAGTTATCATTGAAAAACTATGATATCAAAACAAAAGAATTAAAAGTTGGTGCTAAATTAAAAACAATAGATAATGGTGATTATGAAGTAATGAATATTGAAAGATATAAAGGTGAACATTTAACCTATACATTACTAACAGAAAATTCAAACTTCTATGCAGGTGGTGTTCTAGCACATTCCGAGATAAAAGCATCAATGGAAGTAATACCAAAATAAAATTGAATAATAAAAAACAAACTGATATTTATTAACATATGACTTGGATAGTAGTAAAACAATATTTTTTAACAGGTTCACAAGACCCTAGTTGGGCTACCAAACAACAATTTTGGAGTCAACTAAGTGGTTCTGGTGATACCCAAACTTTTTCGTATGAAAACGAAACAGACGCCTGGGAAAAAGCAATTGAACTACAAAACGAAGATTCGTCAGGTCGTAGATACAGAGCAGTAAAACTATAAAGGAGTTACAATGGCTGAAGAAACAAAACTAAAAAGTCAAATGAGTGAAGGTGATGCAGTAAAATTTACTGATGAAGAACTTCAATCATTACAAGGGTTACAAAATACTTACGCAAGTATTTCAACTCAATTTGGTCAATTAAAAGTTAGTAGAATGAATTTAGAAAGACAATTAGATTCATTGATACAATCAGAAGAAAATTTAGAAAACGCTTGGGAAGACAATCGTAAAAAAGAAGCTGAATTAGTTCAATCTCTAACTGAAAAATATGGCCCAGGTTCTTTAAATACTGAAACAGGAGAATATACACCTGTTAAGTCTGAAGAAACTGATAACAACTAAAAAAATTAGTATCATATAACACTTTTGAGATTTTAAGCTGATATTTATTATTAGTTTTAATTTCAACCAATCGGAGAAAAATAATGGCAGAAAGAATCGTTAGCCCTGGTGTATTTACACGAGAAAAAGACCTATCTTTCTTACCACAAGGAATTTCTGAAATTGGTGCGGCGTTAATTGGGCCTACACAAAAAGGCCCTGCTTTTACACCGACACAAATCAGTAATTTTAGTGAGTTTGAAGAAATATTTGGAACTTTAGATTCTCGTTTTTATGTCCCTTACACGGCTAAACAATACTTAAAATCTGCTGGTTCAGTAACAATTGTTAGAGTCCTTGCAATTGGTGGTTATCAAGCTAACAACATTAACATTTTCGTTTCAGGTTCAACTGCAAGCACTGCAGAATCTTACCTACACGAAAAATTGTTGTCAGTTTTAGCACCAACAAGACTTGCAAAAGATGTAGTTGTGCTTTCAGGTTCACTAAAAACCATTGAAAATGTAACAGGTTCACTTAAATTAGCTGTAACTTCATCAACTGGTAATTTAGAGAAATCAATTTCTTTTAATACTTCCAGTGCACTTTACATTGATAAAGTTTTAACTAATGACCCACAAAACAATTCAGAACCGGTATATTTGTATAAAAACTTTAAATCATTTCACGGAGATTTAATCAACAAACTAACAGGTAGTTTTGCATCCGCTTCCCACGAAACAAATGGATTAAATTTGTCAACTGGAGCAACCGGATTCAATGATGACGGAACAGCGACTACTTGGACAGGTAATGCTAATTACCAGTATGCAAGAACACCTTTCATACAATCACAAACTATTGGTGGAACAAGGTCTAACTTGTTTAGAGTTTACACTCGTTCACACGGAAGTAATGTAAATCAACACTTCAAAATCAACATTTTAAATGTTCAAGATGCTGGTAGTGTTGCTGGTTCTGATTATGGAACTTTCTCATTACAAGTGCGTTCAGTAAACTTTAACAATGATTCAACAAGACCTGACAACGACACCGTAATGGAACAATTTGACAATTTATCATTTGACCCAAGTTCAACAAATTATTTCGCAAGAGTAATTGGTGATAGATTTGTAGAAATAGATTCAAATGGTAAACTAACTTTTTATGGTGATTATCCAAACAAAAGTAAACACATCAGAGTAGGAGATTTCAAAGAATTAGAAACTTTCCCAACTACTGTTGTTCCTTTTGGATTTAACAAAGTATATGTTCCTTTCCTTTCAACAGATATTGGAGCAACACAAATAGTAACTGCATCATTTAAATCAAACCAAAGTTCATCAGTAGCAGACTTTGACCAAAATACATTTTATGGGTTTGACTTTAGTAATCTTAACAATAGAGAATACTTATCACCAATCCCAGCAACTGCCGCACAAGGTAATAATGTAACAATGTCATTGGAAAATATGTTAGGTTCTGACGGAGCTTCAGCAGTAGCAACAACTTTTGCAGACCAAACAGAATTGATAACACTTTCTAATTCAGCAATAGAACAAAGAAAGTTTACAATTCCTTTCCAATGGGGATTTGACGGACAAAATCCAGCAGTTCATTATGCTGTTGGAACAGATATTGGAGACAACACACAAGGATTTGATTTATCAAGTTCTAGCACAAGTGGTTCAATAGTTTTCAAGAGAGCTATTAACGCAGTATCTAATCCAGATGAGTTTGATATCAATATGATGGTATTACCAGGTGTTATTCACGGAACACACACAAATGTTACTAATCACGCAATTGATAAAGTAGAAGATAGAGCAGATACTTTCCTTGTTCTTGACGCTGCGAAATACAATGATTCAGTAACTACTGTGATTGACAATGTAAAAGCATTAGATTCAAACTTCGTAGCAACTTATTACCCGTGGGTAAAAGTCATAGACGAAAACACAAACAGACCAACTTGGGTGCCACCTTCAGTTGTTTTACCTGGTGTCATTGCATTCAATGACGAGGTAGCCTTTGAATGGTTCGCTCCAGCAGGTCTAAATCGTGGTGGTTTAGCAGATGTTGTTGAAGCACAATCTAGACTAACTCATAGTGAGAGAGATAAGTTGTATGAAAATAGAGTTAACCCAATCGCTACTTTCCCTGGACAGGGTGTAGTGGTGTTTGGTCAGAAAACATTACAAGGAAAACCAAGTGCATTAGATAGAGTAAATGTAAGAAGATTGTTAATTTCATTAAAGAAATTTATCGCATCAACTTCTCGTTTCTTGGTATTTGAACAGAACACAACAGCAACAAGAAATCGTTTCTTAAATGTTGTTAATCCTTTCTTAGAAGATGTTCAGTCAAATAGTGGTCTAAGTGCATTTAGAGTGGTTATGGATGATACAAATAACACTCCTGACGAAATCGATAGAAATCGTTTAGTCGGACAGATATTTATTCAACCAACAAGAACAGCTGAGTTTATCGTATTAGACTTTGTAGTTCAACCAACAGGTGCTACATTCCCTGAATAATAGTTAATGACAGAAAAAAAGCCCCACTTTTTAGTGGGGTTTTTTTTTAATCTAAAAACTTTCAAAAAACTTTCAAAACATATTCAAATATATTTAATCATTTTTTTCATTTCGTTATATTTATTATTGAATATAAACACGGAGAATTTATAATGGCTGAACTATTAGACCCATCAGAAATTATGTTTACACCTTTTGAACCTAAAACACAGAATAGGTTCATTATGTATATTGAAGGTATACCAGCCTTCACAATCAAAGCAATGAATAGACCTTCTATTCAGTTTGATGAAGTGGTGTTAGAACACATAAATGTTAAAAGGTATGTAAAAGGTAAAGGTGCATGGCAACCATTAGAAATTACTTTGTATGACCCAGTAGTTCCATCAGCCGCTCAATCAGTAATGGAGTGGGTTAGAGAACACCACGAGTCAGTAACAGGTCGTCAAGGTTATTCTGATTTCTACAAAAGAGATATCACATTTAATCTATTAGGACCAGTTGGAGATATTGTTGAGGAGTGGACTTTAAAAGGAACTTACATTGAAGCTGCTAATTTTGGAGCTATGGATTATGCAACATCAGACCCAGTTGAGATTGCATTAACATTGAAATATGATTACGCAATCCTACAATTCTAAAGGATAAAAAATGGATTATACACCTAAATTTAGTAAAATTGTCAAAGTAACAGCAAAAGATTTTTATGCAACAGGTTCTGAAAAAGGAGCAAGTGGATTTTTTGTTTCTGGTTCAGGTGGAGCTGGTGATACCGTGTTGTCTACACCACACGGAGAAACAATAGCCGCTTCTGAATTTACTGAAAAAGAAGTTTACGAAATCGGTTTATCAAGAGTAAGTGGTAGTGGTGTTGTATATTTGTTATATCCAGACCCATCAAATATTAAAAATAATTAGGAGATAAAAATGGGATTTAGTGAAATATTTAAAGATAAAAATGAATATAATGAAAAATCAATAATTGGTTTTATGTCTTTCGCAGTAATGACAATAACAAGTATTGTTGATATGGTTACTGGTGCATTCGGTAATGAATTAGTAATTCAAGAATTTATTTATAATTCATTTGTCGTTATCACATTAGGTTGTTTTGGTATCGCAGGTGCTGAAAAAATCTTTGGTGGTAAAAAATAATATAGTTATTTAAAAGGTTTTAAACAAAGGAGTAATAATGACACAAAATAAATTTCCTACGGAAATCATTGATTTGCCGTCAAAGGGACATTTCTACCCAGAAGACAATCCATTGTCAAGTGGTAAAATAGAAATGAGATATATGACTGCACGAGATGAAGATATTCTTACATCTGCAAACTTAATTCAACAAGGAAAAGCATTAGACAAACTATTAGAATCATTAATCGTTGATAAAACAATTAACTACAATGATATATTAGTTGGTGATAAAAATGCAGTATTAGTTGGAGCAAGAGTTTTGGCTTATGGTAAAAACTATGACTTTTCTTTTATTGATGAATATGGAGAACAAGTCAAAGGAACAGCAGATTTAACAAAATTAAATGCAGAAGATTATGATTTTTCAGATTATGAAAAAGGAATCAACTCGTTTTCGTATACCCTACCGAAAACAGAAAGAATATTAACTTTTTCTATTCCAACACATAAAGACGAAATGTCAATGGACATTGAAGTTGAAGCTATCAAAAAAGTATTCAAAGACGATAGAGAGGCCATTAGT
>Ga0209348_1001002_pt1 | contig 14127 bp, 20 predicted proteins | sample ETNvirenome_2_30_FD_184065 | JGI IMG/M metagenome (GOLD analysis project Ga0209348, IMG submission 184065) | Marine viral communities from the Pacific Ocean - ETNP_2_30 (SPAdes) (version 2) | ecosystem: Environmental > Aquatic > Marine > Oceanic | place: Pacific Ocean | collected 2013-06-22 | reverse complement strand
TTGATAGAACAGTTGCAACTTCAGATTTTCGTGAAACTTTAAAAACTTGGACAGAAATTTATATTTATGAAACTGATAGATTAGCGATGCATTTATATGTTCCTAATTATAGAAATCCAGCTCAAGCAAGATATAGATTTAATAGAGAAGGTGCAGAATTTATACAAGCATTACCTGGACCTGCTGATGTAGCTGTTGGCACTAGACTCCTTTTAGAAGTAAGTCATAGATAAAAATGGTTTTACCTTCAACTAAACTTGGATATACTTTAGGTATTAAAAGAGATAGGGATATTATAAGTCCAAGAGAAAGACAAAAGGCTAGTCCTTTCAAAGGTAGAAGGCGTACTAGAATGGCAGGAGAAAAACGAGTAGATTTATTTTCTGTTCGTCCTGATGAAGCACCTTTTTCTTATACAAAAGGTACTAACTTACCAAAACGGTTTACTCAAACTTTAGACATTCCAATAGAGAGGGAGGAAGAAAACTAAATGGCTGACAAAAAAGGTAAAATGCCTCCACAATTATTAGAGTATTTTAAAAATAAGAATAAAAAGAAAGAAGATGGCAAAGAAATGTCTGATAAAGAAAAGCGTAAAGAAGCTTTAGAAAAGTCTAAGATGGCTAAAAATAAAAAAGAAGATAAAAAAGATAAGTAAAAAAGCCTTCCTATATAATTAAATTAAGTCCTATGAATAAATAAAAGTGGCAAGTAGTAGTTCAAACAAACAACCGTTAATGGTTGACCGCCCAGCAACGAATTCGACACTATGTACAGTTTCGTCTGGACAATCATTTCTGACAAGTTTAATTCCCACAGCTGTTGGTAATGCAACAAAAGTATTTGATGTTGACTCTGCATTAACAGATACTTCAATTAGTGGTGCATACATTGATGAGATTTGGTTTACATATTCGAAGAGATCTATACAAAAATTAGATGCTGTTACTGCTACTACTGCCACATATTCAGCGACTGGAGCTGTATGTACTATCACAGTTTCAGGTGGACATAATCTAGAAATTGGACAAAAACTATTCTGTGACTTTTTAACCTATAACACAGGAACTGTACCTACTGATGACACGTTTACAGTAATAGATTCATCGAATTTTACCCCGACTACATTTGATGTGACAATACCAACTATTGGTGGTGGAGCAACAATCACTGGTAATGTTGCTATTTCTTTACCTATAGATTTTTGTTTTTATCTTGTTAGCACAGGAACAATTACAAATATTAACCAATTTTTTCCTTTATTTACTCAAAGTATTCCTCAAGTAGCTGAAAATCAAATATTAAGCACAACATTAACTGAAAAATTACCTTTAATTAATCATCCTACAGTTCAATCAGGTGCTTTAAATTTTGCTGGATCTAATAATGAAATAGCACCAAAGCAAAGAGGTTTAATGTTAAGAAGAGGTCAAGCATTATATGTAGCAGCAAGTGGTTCTACTGCTTTAACAAATGGATTCTACTGTAATGTACAGGGTGGATTCTATTAAAGATTATGTCATTCGGATTTAAAAAATTCGAAGATAAATCTAATTTCGAATTAAAAAATAATTTTAAAAATTTTGAAAATATTCCAAAAAAACCTAGTGTTTATCCGAGAGGATCTGATGGATATGCATTAGAGAGTGAAGTTAAATTTTATAATCAAGATTCTTTATGGACTAGATGGAGAAGAGGCTATGAATTATATACATTTACACAACAGATATTAGGATCTACCTCTAAAGAAAGGGATAGAAGAGGAGACTATAGATTATTTTTTACTTTTCAACAATTTCCTGGAGTTTTTATACCTGCAAGAATATTTACTTTTCCTTCAACTAATCAAGAATTAGGAGAACATATCTGTGGAATGAGAGACACAGATGGTTTTAGTTTTTATGATTTTGGTTTGCCAATATTAGATGTTAGATATTTAGCACCTCAAGTAAATGCTACATACTCACAAAGTGGTACTACTTTAATAGTCACAAAAAATGATCATGGTTTATTTCCTGGCGATAATGTTTATTTAGATATATCTACAGGTAGTGCGACAGATGAGACTCTAACAATTATTAGTAAGACGCAGAATACTTTTACCTTGACTGCTTCTAATTCTGCAACAACTTCGGGAAATGTTGTTTATCATAATTCAACAGAGTTTAATGATACTCGTTGGAGATTTGTAAGAGTAAAACTAAGATCTTTACCTACTGAAGTTGCTTTTTTAGCAGGTGAAAGAATGGCAGATCGCATTGTTGAAAGAGACTCAGGCATATCTTCTACATATTCAAGATCAGGATCTACAGTTACAGTTACTTGTAGCTCTGTCCATGGATTATCTACAGATAATAGAGTTTTTGTTGAAGTAAGTACAGGAACTGTTTTATCAGGTAGATACACAATTGAAGTTACTAGTCCTACACAATTTAAATTTACTACTATTCCTACTGGAACAACTTCGGGAAACTTAAAATTATTTAGATTAATAAGAGGATTTAGATATGACGATTATGTTGGATATACAGTAACAGGATCTGATGCAACTACAAATGAAATTATTTTTCAAAAAGCAGATAGTTATGGAGCAAAAACTGTAGATACAATTGCTAAGACAACTGTACCAGCTCATAGAGGTTTTGCAGTAGGTAGATTTTTAACTACAGAATTAAGATGGAATTGTTCTTGTCAAGATTTTTCTAGAAGAGATAGTTATGATCTATTTAGTCAAAATAATCATGAGAAGTTTCCAATAACTGCGATTAGAGATACAAAGCCAGGAAATATAATTCAGAATGATGGATCTATAGATGATAGAAGAGATGAGCCTGGAGTATTTAGAGATTTAGGTTATGTAACTATAAATAATTTTTATGAGTTACCTGAATATGAAGATGAAAAACAAGATTCTTTTCAAAATTTACAATATTATCAATTACGTTGGTGCAAGCATATTTACGCTGCTATGTGGTCAATACTTCATGATGAAGGTAATGAACCACTTAAGTTAGCTGCAAAATATAATCAAGATGGTATTAATATTACTGTAGATTTTGAAAATCATAATTTAAATAAAAACGATAAAATTCAATTAAATTTTACAAGTGGAAATGCAATATCAGGTGAATATACAATTACTGATGTTCCTAATCCAAATAGTTTTACTGTTGTTTATCCTTTTACACAAACTACAGGAGGATATGTAACTGTTGAAAATTTAAAGAAACATGAATATGTTGGAGCATGGTTATTAGAACCTAGTGATAAACCAATTGGGAAAGGTTTAGAAAGTTGGGAAAAAAGATGGGCAAAAGAAAAAAGAAAAATGCAGGAGGCTGTTGAAGTTTTTGCTTTATATAATCGATCAACAAAATGGGAAGGTAATAAAAATATTATTGGTGATTTTAATTTACCACAAGATGTAGCTAATTTTGATCCGTCAGTAATTGCTATGACTTTGACTGATAGTTTAAAAAGAGATGAAACTGGTGGTTTAAATAGATCGGGTAAACCTTTTAATACAACAAATAGAATGATTGCAATGGTAAATAAATTATTTAATAAAGCTCCTACTGTTTTAGATGATATAAAATTTGGAATTGTAAATAAACCACTATCAGAATTTACTAATGTTTTTGAAGCTGGATTATTAAAGGCTGGTGATTATATAAACGGAGAACTATTAGATACTGCAGCTAATACAAGTAACATGGATGCTGGTACTTATAATCCAGAGACTGCCCAAGATACAGTAGTAGATGCAGGACTATATATAAATAACTAATTATGGCAGTACAAATTCAAACTCGTAGATCAAGCACAGCAAATGACAGACCCTTTCCAATAAGACTAGGAGCTGGGGAATTAGCATTAAATAATAATAGTGTAAGTCCAGGTTTATTTTTTGCAGATAATACTGCTTCTCCAAGCACTGGTTTAATTAAAGTTGGTCCTGTACATATTGGAAGCACTGCACCTAATACTTCTCCTGCTGGATTTACTTCTTCTAGTAAAGGTGAAACTTGGTTAGATACTGTAAGTACAGAAATATTTAAAATTCATGATGGTACATCATTTAAAAGTGTAAAAGCAGTAGTTTCTGTTTCCGCAGGTCAACCAGCTAATGCTATAGACGGACAACTACATTGGGATACAAATGGTGCTGGTAATGGAGTTTTAAAAATATATTTAGCTTCTGTTGGTGGTTGGGTTGATGCTACTTAATTATTTATTTAATAAATGATCTAAAATTCTATCTAATTTACTATGAACTGCTTGCATTTCTCTTAAAAAATCTTCTTTTAATACATAATCATGTAAAACTTCATTTTTTAATTTTTCTACTTTTCTTTCTATATTTTCAAATCTTCTATCTAATTTTTTATTAAAATTACCTAAAGCCCTTGATATACCAGCAAAGGCTCCAATACTACCAGAAATAATAGCTGCAATAACTTGAGGTTCCATAATTTAATTATAATGGTAGGCACAGTTTAAAATAGATAATTATATGTAAATAAAATGGCAACAGGATACGAACCAAATATACAAGGAGCTATTGCTGCATTAAGAGATTTGATGATAGCTAATAATGTAAATTTAGCTCGTGAACCATATGAGCCTAATTACAGAGGATTAGTAGATGCAGTAATTGATTTAAAAGAAGGCTTTCCAACATTTGCTCCTGCTCAAGTTACATTTAATGCTGTTGCATTTGAGAATGTTGCTGAAGGTGATGCTTTATATATGAGAACATCAGATGGAAAAGTAGGTAAAGCCAGTGCTGCAGATGGGACTATAGAAAATGCATTTGTAATTGGATTTGCAAATATATCTGCTCTTACTGGTGAATCATTACAAGTTGCAGTGGCTGGATTAAAAGATATATCAGGATTAGATGCAGGAGATTTATTTTTCTTATCTGCCACAACAGCAGGTGCAATAACTGCAACTCCTCCTTCCTCTGCAGGTCAGGCAGTTGTAAGAATAGGTGAGGCTGCAACTGCAACTAAATTATCTATTCAAATTGAACCCCCAGTCAAACTAAGTTAATGGCTTACGAACCTTATGCACCTAATGCTCAGGGATTAACTGAAGCATTAATTGATTTAAAATCAAATTTTCCAGGACAAATAGCAAATAAAATAAATGGTTTTGCTGCAAATGCTTTTGAAAATTTAAACCAAGGGGATGCTGTATTTTCAAGATCTAGTGATGGTCAACTTGGAAAAGCAATAGCTAATGATACACAGGATAAAGCAAGAGTTGTAGGTTTTGTGGAAACAACTGTATCTGCTGGTAATTTAGTTCGATGCATTGTTGAAGGAATTACTCCTGTCTCAGGATTAGATCCAGGAGATCATTATTTTTTATCTGCTAGTTCTGCAGGAGCTATTACAAAGACTCCACCATCTAGCTCAGGACACTTTGTAACAAGGGTTGGTGAAGCTGCAACTACAACATCTTTAGTAGTAAAGACAGAGCCACCAATAGAGATATCTTAACAATTTAGTGGTCGTAAAATAAATATAAATAAGTTCTTTTGGTTAAGGGCTTGATCGAGATATGAAATGGCAACTAGGAAGGCGTTAGTACTTGTTTCTGGTCTTTTTCAGGAGTTAAATTCTTCTGCAGATAAATTAGATTTTGCTGGAAATAGTACTTCTGATTTAAGTGAGGGCACAAATGAATATTTTACACAAGCAAGAGCTAGAGGATCAGTAAGTGTTGCGTCAGGAAATGGTTTAACTTACAACTCATCAACTGGAGTTCTTGGAACCAGTGCAATACCTAATTCTCAATTAGCAAATGATGACATAACAATAGGAAGTACTGCAGTTGCACTTGGAGCTACTCAAGGAACATTTACAGGATTAACATCTTTAGCTTCAACCACATTAATATCTGGAGTTTCAGATGCTGCAAATGCAATAACAATTGCTAGTGGACAGATAGTTTTTGAAGGAGCTACAGCTAATGATTTCGAAACAACTTTAGTTGTCACAGATCCAACTGCCGATCGTACTATAACTTTTCCTGATGCAGCTGGAACAGTTGCTTTAACAAGTGATATTTCTTATCCTGTAACTTTAAATAATTCAGTAACTCTTACAAATAAAACTTTAGCTCTTGGATCAAATACAATATCAGGAACTATAGCTCAGTTCAACACTGCTGTTACAGATGCAACTCTTGCCACTACAACAGGAACAGAAACTTTAACAAATAAAACTTTAAATCTTGCAAGCAATACTTTATCTGGAACTTTAGCTCAATTTAATACTGCTGTTTCAAATGCCACATTAGTTTCAACCACAGGCACTGAAACTTTAACAAATAAAAGCTTAACTGCCCCAGTTCTTACAGGATCTTCGTCTTCTGCAGGAAGTATAGTTTTTAAAGAAGATACTGATAACGGAACAAATTCTGCAACTCTAAAAGGACCTGCATCTACTGCTGATGTAACCATAACCCTCCCAGCTGAGACAGGAACTGTACTTACAACTGCATCTTCAATTGCTAACAGTAATCTAGCTAATAGCTCATTAACTATTGGTAGTACTGGGGTTGCTCTTGGAGGAAGTGCGACAACATTTACTGGGTTGGCATCAATAACTTCTACTGCAGTTATTACAAATGATAGTGGATTCAGAATTCGAAATAATTCAGATAATTCAAAAATTCTTGCTTTTGATTTAGCGTCTATTTCAGGTAGTACTACAAGGACTTTAACTGTCCCAGATGCAAATGATACGTTAGCATTACTAGCAGCAACACAGACATTTTCGAATAAAACTTTAACAAGTCCAGTTTTAAATACAGGAATAAGTGGTAGTGCATTCTTGGATGAAGATGATTTTGCCAGTAACTCAGCCACAAAGGTTGCATCTCAACAGTCAATTAAAGCTTATGTGGATGCTCAAATTACAGCTGAAGATTTAGATGTCACAGGAGATTCAGGTTCAATTGCAATTGATTTAGATTCTGAAGCTTTAAATATAGAAGGAGGGACTAATATCACAACTGCTGCAACAGGTAACAAAGTTACAATAAATATGCCGACATCCTTCGCTACGGAGGATTTTGCTACGGCTATAGCAGTGGCTTTAGGATAATATTATGGCAACCCAAGTTCAATTTAGAAGAGGAACAACAGCAGAACATACAGGCTTTAAAGGTGCTGATGGTGAAGTTACAGTAGATACCTCTTTAAAAACTGTTGTAATACATGACGCAATAACTAATGGAGGATTTCCATTATTAAGACAAGATGGTTCAAATTCATTATTTTCAAAGTCTGGTGATCTAAATAATTGTGCTTTAAAGTTTGCTGGAGACACAAATACAGGATTAATTAGTCCTGCAAATGATGAATTATCTTTAGTAACTGGAGGAGTTGCACGTCTTACAATAGATTCTAATGGGGCAGTAACAATTCCAGGTAATGTAACTATAACGGGAACATTATCTGCAACTACTACCAATTTCTCTGATCAAATTGCATTAATTCTCGCACTAGGATAATATGGCAAATACCTTCAAAAGTGACGTTAAAGCTAATGTTGTTACAGATGCTCTAAGTGCTAGTACCACAGTACTAGTTACCGCAGGTGGAAGTTCAACTTTAGTTTTATTAAGTATTCTTCTCTCAAACAAAGTTGCATCTAGCACAGATGTAGATGTTTTCCTTGAAACTGCTGGAGATGATGTTTTCTTAATTAAGAATGCTCCAGTGCCTGCAGGATCTTCTTTAGAAATAATATCTGGATCAAAAATAATTATGGAAGCAAACGATAAATTAAAAATAAGAGCAGCCACCGCTAGTGCAATAGATGCAACTGTAAGTTATCTAGATCAGACTTAAGGAGGTATAACACATGGCTCTTAATACAGTAAGTTCAGATAGGCTTTCTACAAACGTAAAGAATACAAACTTTACTTCAGCTGAAAAACAAGATTTAACAGATGATATAAAACCTTTATTAGGTTCTTCTGGCGGTGGTGTTAAAAATTTAATAATTAATGGAGCTATGCAAGTGGCTCAACGTGGTACGTCAAATACAACAAATGGATATGGCACTGTTGATAGAGTTCTAATGGGATATAGTGGCACAGATGAAGCACCAACACAGGCACAGGTTGATGTTGCGAGTGGTACTACACCTTATACTTTAGGATTTAGAAAAGCATTCAAAGTAACAAATGGAAACCAAACAAGTGGTGCTGGTGCTGCCGATTATATTTATTTTAATGCTCAAGCAATAGAAGCTCAAAATTTAGCAAATTCTGGTTGGAATTTTAAATCAAGTTCAAGTAATATTACTCTCTCATTTTATGTAAAATCAAGTGTTGCACAGAATTTTTATTTTCAATTTGATGTTAGAGATGGAACAAGATATGCCTATGCAATGGAAACAGGTTCATTAACTGCTGATACTTGGACAAAAGTTACAAAAGTAATTCCAGGTAATTCAAATCTCACTATAGATAATGATAATGGAATTGGAGCTTATATAACATTTGGTCTTTTTTGGGGAACAAATTATACAGGAAGTGTTTCTCTTAATACTTGGGGTGTTGCGAGTGATTCTGCTAAAACACCAGCTAATACTTCAACATGGTACACAACAAATGATGCAACATTTGAAATTACAGGAGTTCAATTAGAAGTAGGCAGCGTGGCAACAGATTTTGAGCATAGGTCATTTGGTCAGGAGCTTGCTTTATGTCAGAGGTATTTTCAAAAAATTGCTTGTACTTCAATGTATATGTTACTTATAAGAACTGCGGATAATCAACATAGATTAACTTTTACTCACCCTGTTACTATGAGAGCTACACCAACAGCAACTGTAACAAGCAGTAATGCAGATGGTGCTGGAACAATTGGTATTGAGAGTGTCTCTACAACTGTTATACAGATGAACCAAGCTGCTGCTACCAGTTCAAATGCACCTAATGTCAGTGAATACACAGTAGAGGCGGAGCTTTAATTATGACTTACACTTACAAAAAATTAAAAGATACTGAGGGGAACGAAGCAAAAATTATTTTAAGAAAAGAAGATAATGCTTTTATTCCAAAAGACGAAGCAAACAAAGATTACCAAGAATATCTTGAGTGGGTAACAGAGGGAAATACAATTGAAGATATTGATGGATTAACTTGGGATGATATTAGATCAAAGAGAGATTCAATATTACAATCCACAGACTGGACAATGACAACTGGAGCTACTGTTGATCAAGCTCAGTGGGCTGCATATAGACAAGTCATAAGAGATATTCCTCAGACTTATAAAGATAAAACTCCTGATGATGTTGTTTGGCCTACACAACCATCAACTGCAGGACCAAATACTTAAATTTTTTAAAAAATTAGTAATAATTTTCAAAAATTAGCCTCTGTAAAATAGAAGAAGCTAATAAAAGATTTCAGTAATCATGCCGTATATAGGTAATAATTTAAGGTCGAATAATGATTACAAAGCGATTGATGATATTTCAAGTTCGTTTAATGGTAGTACTACAGATTTTGCTCTGTTAGTTGGAGGATCTGCACCTGTACCATTTCCAAAATATGAGACACAATTATTAATTTCAGTCGGTGGTGTAATTCAAGAACCTGACTCTAATGGAACAACAGGATTTCAATTATCAGGAACAAATATACATTTTAGTTCTGCTCCAGCTGCTGGTGAATCTTTCTTTGGAGTTATCTTTGCTGCTGCTGATTATCTAAATGCTGGTGGAACATTTCCTGATGGAACTACTGCAGTCCCTTCCATAACATTTTCTGATGACACAGATACAGGAATATTTAGAAGTGGATCAGGATTAGTTTCTATTTCAGCTAACGGAGTTAAGGTTGCTACCTTCCCAACAAGTGCAGGGAGTTCAGGACAAGTCCTTTCCACAAATGGCAGTGGTGTACTCTCATTCGTTGATCAGTCAGGGGGTGGAGCTGTCGGAGGAGGCTCTGACAAGCTGTTTATGGAGAATGGAACAACTATGACAACTAACTACACAATAGGTACTGAATTTGGAGCTACAGCAAATGCTCTAAGTGCAGGTCCGATTACAATTAACGCAGGTGTCACGCTGACTATACCTAGCGGTTCAGTGTATACGGTGGTTTAAATTATGGCTATTAAATTACAAGGTACAAACTCGGTAGCAGCTCCAGGTTTAACTAGTGATGGTAATGATGGAGTTGTAGTAGGTAGTTCTCAATTAGATTTTTCTATCGGGGGTGCATCAAAAGCAACTCTTACTTCCGCAGGTAGATTAGGAGTAAATACAACTTCACCAGCTCATTTGTTTCAAGTTGCAGATGGAACGACAGCGATAGGTTTTTCAAGAGATGCTAATAATCCTGAAATTATTTTTGATTCAAATAATTTAGCATCAGCATCGATGATTAAAGCATCTGAATCAGCTGGTGGAGGATTTATAGAATTTTTTACTAAAAATACAAGTGGCACTTTAAAAAATCGTTGCTCGATTGATACAAATGGGATTATGAATCTCAGGGGTTATGAAAGTAGTTTCGGCGATCAAACTAATCATCATTGTATTCAAAATAATAAATCTACTAGTTGGGCATTTCAAGCTGTAAACACTGCCTCATATGGTTATGGAGTTGAAATAAGAGTTAATTCTGATACTGCCTCAAGAGAAGCGTTATACGTTTATTCAACAGCTGCAACTCAATCAAAAGCTACTATTTTATCGTCTGGAAGTTTTCAAAGCAGAAGTAATAGTTATGGAGCATTGTCCGATATTAAATTAAAAGAAAATATTATAGATGCAAGTTCTCAATGGAACGACATAAAAGCAGTTAAAATAAGAAATTTTAATTTTATTTCAGATTCTTCTAACACTAAATTACTTGGAGTAGTTGCACAAGAATTAGAAACAGTTTGCCCAAATTTAATTGAAACTTGTACTGATAAAGAAATTGATGAAAATGGTGATAGGGTAGAAACTGGAACGACCACAAAAAGTGTTAAATATTCTGTTCTTTATATGAAAGCAATAAAAGCATTGCAAGAAGCACAATCTAGAATAGAAACATTGGAAACAAAAGTCGCTGCACTGGAGGCTGGATAAATGAGTTCTATAAAATTAACAGCTGATTCTGGAGGAGGTACTTTTGAAATTAAGGCTCCTTCTTCTAGTGCAAATACAAGAGTATTAACTTTACCAGATACAGGTAATCTTACATTAGGAAAGACAGGTATTCTTCAAGTTGTTCAGACAGTTAAAACTGACGTATTTACGTCAACTTCCACATCTTATACTGATGTTACAGGTATGAGCGTATCAATTACGCCTTCATCTTCTTCAAATAAAGTTTTAGTTCTTGTAAATTTTAATTGTTCTATAAATATAAATAATAGATGGAGTATTTACCAACTTGTAAGAGGTAGCACCCCAATTTTTATAGGAGATACATCTGAATCACGTTCTGTTGGTTCTGTTGGACACGTTAACGTAGCAGGTTCTGGAAGTGGTAATGCTGTTCACAACCAAAATATTTCTTTCTTAGATAGTCCAGCAACAACATCTGCAACAACTTATAAAATTCAAGGTAAGGTTCAAAGTGGTGCAACTTTTAAAATAAATCTCTCTGACAATGATACTGATGCAGATTATGGATTAAGAACTGCAAGTTCAATAACAGTAATGGAGATAGCAGTATAAATAATTGATATGTTTAGCTCCTCTAAAATAAATAAATAAAAGGATTTTTTTGATATGGCATTAGACCACGAAGCGATTTATAAGGCATATGCAGGAACAGTAGTTTCCATTGATGATAGTGCAGGAGCATTTGATGCAAGCGGAGCTTCTGTAAGTCTCGACCAAAGCAAGATTGATAGTGCAAGAGCTACTTTAGATGCTGAAGCTGCTGCTATTAAATATCAAACAGACAGAACAACTAACGGTTCCACAACGTATGACTCTTATGGTAACCAGCTCGACATGATCTATAAGGACTTAGTAGCAGGTAAGTTTGATACCACTGGTACTTGGGCAACACACGTTAAGGCTGTTAAAGACGCAAATCCAAAGCCATAGGAGATAAATAATGACTAGTAAATTAATAGTCAATTCTATCAGACACACAGGAGCATCAGCAGATGCAATCACTATGGATGCTTCTGGCAATGTCACCTTCCCTGCGAATGCGACATGTTCTGGAACTGCAACAGGTTTTGGTAAAATTCTTCAAGTAGTAATTGCTCAAACAGCTACACAAGCAAGCACAGCTAGTTCCACTTTTGCAGAAATAACTACTGATTTAAGAGCTACTATTGTACCTACTTCTGCAACAAGTAAAATTATTGTTGATGTTTCTTTATATCTTTCCTCAAATCAACAAACAGCTTGTATAAGGATTCTTAAAGATGGCAGCACAATGGTTAGTGGAGCTTCAACTTCTGGTTCTTATGATGCTGATGGAACAGCGTATTATGCTGCTAACTGGATGGGAACTTTTAATCGTACTGTTTTTGAAACTGCTGGAAACACAAATAGTAGATATTACACACCTTTTTGGGCTAGAAATACTGGAACAGCATATTTAAACAGGTATCAAGCCTCTGCTACATATTTAGGAACATCTTCAATAAGAGTTATGGAGGTGGCGGCTTAGACTGGTTAGTTTATAAAAATAACAGTAGAATAAAAATATAAGATTTTAAAAAAAAATGCAAAAAATTTTTAATGCAATAGCTGTTGCTTCAGGTGTAGTTTCTTTGACTGTTGTAGGAGCTGGACTAGGTATTTATTTAAATAAAGATGCAATCATCAACAACATAAAAGAGGCAGCGTTAGAAGCGGTTACAGGCAGCTTAGGAGATACTTTAGGAGATTCTTTACCAATACCTGATACAACTGGTGGTGTAATTCCTGAACTACCTAAAAGTCCATTTTAAAATTGTCTGAAATAAATCAAATAAATATAAATAAATTAGAAATAATTCCTATCAATAGCTATATTCATACGCCTATACAATCGATACCTTTTAGTCCTCCTGTAACTTTAACTATTGGTAATCCTATTATCCAAGTTCCAGGCTGTGTTGTATTTAATCCAGCTAATGAAAAATCAATAAAACTCGTTACTGAAGATGATAGAGGTAATAGAACTTTATGTGATGGAACTGTGCCATATTTCTTTCCTATGGATTATGTTCCTGAAGATTTAGTTTTTGTAGAAGATGTAGCTGCACCTAATGTAAATCCAGCTCCAGAATTGGAGACTCCTCAACCTAACTTAGATAATATTCCTCCACCAAAAAAAGAAGTTGAATGTCCTGCTCCAAATCAACCAAGAGTTGGAGATTTAACACGTAATGGAGAAGAGAAAGTTGTAGGTCATGAACTTAGTGTTGATAAAAAAACTTGCATAGTTTTATACGAATCAACTACTGCAGCTGATAAATATTTACCAAATACATCTCAAATTAGTACAACAGCTGCAATTGCTGTAGTAGCAACGGCTTCAGCTGCAGCAACACCCTTATTATTAAGATTAATACGTCCATTATTAAAGCAATTATTTAAAAAAATTCAAGCTTTATTTGGTAAAAAACAAGGAGAAAAATTTAAAGGATTAAAAAGAAAGAAAAAACTTATTTCGGAATCTCGTGCTGATGATTAGGTATAACACCATGAGGATTTGTAACTACTATATCTGAACATATCTGAGCAGCTGGACTTGATGGATGAAAGGTAACTCCCAATCTTTTTTGCTCCGCACAATGTTTTAATCTTGCCATTTCAAAGTCTAATCTTTTATTAGCTAATAATTGTTTATTTAATTCATTTTGAGTATTAGCAGCCTTCAAACAGCCCTCATTGTGACGTTTATCTAATGGTACGGTTATGTTCATACTGATGCCCCATCCAATACTATGATTAGATTTTTGGCCTGTTCTAGTTGGTTTGTAATAGAGCACACTCCCAGGATTGTCTAGCAAACCGTCATTATTTATATCTGAAGTATCAAATACTGGATCCATATAACTCTCTTGATAAGGTTCTTTCCATGAATCTTGTAATGTAGCAAAAGGGGTAATACTAAGTGTTGCCCCCTGACAGGACACCCCATTTC
>Ga0209348_1001000_pt1 | contig 14168 bp, 9 predicted proteins | sample ETNvirenome_2_30_FD_184065 | JGI IMG/M metagenome (GOLD analysis project Ga0209348, IMG submission 184065) | Marine viral communities from the Pacific Ocean - ETNP_2_30 (SPAdes) (version 2) | ecosystem: Environmental > Aquatic > Marine > Oceanic | place: Pacific Ocean | collected 2013-06-22 | reverse complement strand
CGATTTTTTATCACTCTATTTAAAAGACTTACTATTTGCATATTAGTTCTATGAATTTTTCAATGTTAATTACAGCGTATGTTTTACTTCTGTTTCTTTTAAATATCAAGACAGGATCGTAAACACCACTATTTTCTTCTGCTTGATTCAAAGAATCCCATATATTTATTTTTTCTTGATTTTTACATTCGAAAGAGTAAGGAATAAGTTTACGAGCTGCTGGAGATAATTTAATATCTTCTCCTGTTTCACCCATAATCGCTGAACGGATGTCGTCTTCTTCTAATTGTTTAAATGATTCAAGTAAAAGTTCTTTAACTTTATTTTGAAGCCTTTTGCCTTTATTTTTAGCGCTTCTTGTTTTCATAATTGCTTTGCTTGCTTTACTTGCTATTGCTTATTATTAATGCTTAATTTTCATTTTTGATTATTGGGCATAGATATTTTGTAAGAAAACCTATCAGAATTTTTCTATAACCAAAATTAAAAATGTTAACATTAATAATATATATAAAGAAATTATTTCAAATACAAATTTATTTTTACAACCACTTAGATAATTCTCTTCTGGCAAACTTCTCTGCTTTCTCTTCCCACTTATTATCATCGTGTGGATCTAAACCATCATAAGCAGCCATCGTACCTGCTTGAGTATATTTCTTCATAAACTTTTTCTTTCCTAATCTTTTAGCATCTAATGCATGTCCTATCTCATGTAAGATAGTTAATAGAAAATCCTTTACAGACTTATAGCTAGGTCTAAGAGTAACTGTGTCTGTTTCAGGGACATACTCTCCAAAGTTTTGTCCTCTACCCATTTTGACTTTAGACCTAAGTCCATAAGAACGCACTAATTGCTTAGCTATTTCCAAATAATCAATTCTTTCAGAAACAATAAAAGAGTTCTCCATAATTTTTTTGTAATTAGAATCTTTAGGTGTGTTTTGTGCTTCATAATCTTTATCCACTACCCAACTTTCCCACCTTTCGAAGTGTGCTTCAAAATCCTTATCTATCTGTGATGTGTGGGCAATTTTTCTTACGGCAAAATCTTCTTCCTCGCCCTTACCATAAATGTAGTCCGCTTTAGGAAAGTCCATTTGTTTGTAACCACCTCTTTCAAACCACGGTTCAGGTTTACCAGCCAGAGTACCCAATGTTCTTCTTTCATCACCCCTTATAAAGCCTGTGTCTGGTTCACCATCATCACCACCATAACTGATATTAGATGATACTTCCATTAATTTTTTGAACTTACCCATAATTAAATACCCAAGCTTTAGTTGGTAATCCAGCTTTCTTTAATGCTACTAATCTTGTATTACCACCTATTAATTCATATTTATCTTTATGTTTCATAACTATTGGTAATTCTATATTACCGCTATCTATCATCTTCTGTACTCTATCCACTTTGGCTGGTTCTAAATCTACATCAGTCTCACACATATCTGTATTCTGTATATCCATACCACAATCTACCTTAGCTTCTACTCCACTTCTTACAGCATCTAACCATGTTTGTTTATCAGGAAATAATTTTGGATATCTTTCTGCCTCTTCCCATTCATAGTCAAAATTTGGTTTAGTAAATTTAACTTCACTTATTAATTCTTTTAATTTAATCATGCATCAAACCTCACTACAACTGCTAAATCTAAATCCTTTTCATTTTTTATCGGAGCAGATAAAGAACCAATAGCTATAAGTTGATTAAAATCATTATACAATCCAACCTTAGTTATGTAAGGTCGAAACTCAGAATGTGTGACGAAGTTTTCGTAGAAAGGTGCTGCTTCGTAAGAATGCTTATATGAACCTGATTTATATAAAGAGTCACCTGGTGGAAATAGCTTCCAACTTTCAGAACCAGAAACAGTTATACTGCCACTCCTATTCAATGTGGCTGATATGTTCATAGTACCATTAAATTCATTCTGTCCAATTACACAAGTATACTCATGTTCGTAAATTGTTTGAGTTGCTTTATATTTTAGTGAGTAACCATCACTACCTCTTTTCTGAGCGACATCCACATAACGACTACCTGTATCTGTTATTATTATAACTCCATGATCATAAAAAACATTACCTACGGCAGAACCCGTAGTATGTGTTAGTTTAGAAAAGTCAAACTTTCCATTTTCGTGTGAACCACTTTTGAATGATACATAAGAAGCTGAATAAGCATTATCATATAGGTTACCGTCCCCATCATCTTTTATCAAAACACTTACTGCTGTAGAATCATCAGTCAACTCAATAGAACCAGGTCTTATTCTTTCACCGTACAAAGACTGTGGTATAGAAATTACTGATGCTGATGTATGTAAGAATCTAAATTGTTTATCTGAATTACCACCGAAATTATCAAACGGATTGATTTGTTCGAAAGATCTCATTGTGCTCCCATCTTTCTGTTTGTAGTAAAGATTGTTTATTAGAAACCACGAAGGCATATGATAGAAAGATGTAGATGGATATGTTGTTACATCGGCAGATGACGTTGAGAAATTAAAGGTACTACCACTAACTGCTCTAAAGTTATACACGTTACTACCACTATCTGTATTAGTGACAGTAAATTCTTTATAAGCCTTAAAGGGTGTAATTCTTATATCGCTTGGGTCTAGTCGTTTGAACATGACCTATATCTCCCAGCTTAGAAATCTAATTTAACTTTTATAAGAGCTTCTCTCGAAAAGGATTTCAAAAGTGGTTTACTTAATTTAGCAACTGCCAAAAGTTCATTAGCATCATTATATAATCCAACTTGTGTTATAAAAGATTTTGGGTTTTTAAAGTAAGTTGGTATTGTAAAAGAACCATCTGAAGCCGTAGAAAATGTTGGATTAGAACTAAAGTTGAATTCCTGGTTTCCTGCTCTTACAAAATAATGTTGTGAAGTAATTACCTCTTCTCTTCTAGCCTGAAATTTACCGGCGACACGAATTCTTTCGTAAAATTTATTATTGTTATCACCATTGGTATTACTAGCGGATACATGCCCAAGAGATGCAGATGTATTCAATACAGGTCCGTTGAAAACAAGTATACCTAAATCGGGATAAAACAATCCATATCCACCACCCTCTTGACTAGCAGCTGCTGTTTTTGTCACTGCAGTTCCGGTTGCGATAGAACCACTAACAATATTGAATACCCTACCACCTTGATTTACAGTTGGATTTGTAGTTGCACCACTATCATCAATAAACTTTAGTAATGTATTACCACTACCACTAATATGTAATTCCCAGTTACCTGGATCCATTTTTTCTCTCAAAAATTCTCTACCGACTGAAAGAGCATAAACAAATTTTGGTGTTATGTGAGCACCAGTTCCAGCGAATGTGAATTGTCTTTCATTAGGTCCTAATAGTGTATTAGATAATTGTCTGTATATAGCGGCAGATGCTCTCAAGCCATCAACTCCTATTGCACCTTTAGAACCACTTCCATTCAAATGTGCATATGCTATAGAAAATTGTGCTTTAGCAGAACTATTTGACTGAGGATTTGTTCCATAAACATCAAAGTAGTGTGTACCACTACTACCTGATTGTGTTGATGATGTAAAGAATGATGTTAGAGTACCACTTCCGTTCTCCCACATACCAGATGATACTGTGTCTTTGATGTTTGATATTACATCATTACTTTGATCGAATATTTTATATACTGCCATTTTTTACTCCTTAATCAAGTGCAACTGTTGCGTTTGCAACTCTGACTTTATTTGTAATTGTTATCGATGATGTTGCACCAGTATCATTTCCTATTACAGTTAACTGAGTTGCCTTACCACCATCAGGTGTTGAAGCACTTAATGGTATAAGTGATATTCTAACACTATTAGCAACAACTGTTTTACTATTTGGTGCGTCATCTTCACCTAAAAAGAAAGGTGTTGAAGCACCTGGTGCTCCAGCCCCGGCTCCTGATGCAATTTCCATATTAACAACTGACTGGTCGTGTAAGATAAATGTATAACTATTATCTGATACATTTGCGGTAACTCCTGCAACGGTAACAGAGGGTTGATTTAATCCACCACCAGCATTAAAAGTTACTGAACCTGGATTCAATGTTAACACAGGCATCTTAGAAGTGTTTTTAGGTAGAGTAACTAACTTGTATCTCATGACATGATTCTCGTCTGGAAGAGCTTCCAATAGAGGCATATTTTCGATTACCTTACCGTAGTAATCAGTTCCATTTGGATGTGATACATCCCAAAGTTTATAATCAACTTCATCATCTGCCAATGCAAACTTTGTTATATTGAATGAATTTGTACCTTGTGCTAGTAACTCACGACCTTTCTTCGTTAGTATAGCATCAACAGTTATGGTTGTGTTGTTTAAAAATCCCATAGTTTACTCCTAAGATATGTTTTTAAATATTTGAAGTCATATATAAATATAAACTTCTTCAATTTTTGTTATTATTTATTACTTTTTCCTTCTTTACCTTTATTCTTATCGCTTTTTGTCTTTCTACTTTTTCCTCCGGTTTTTAAAACTTTCATTACGTCTAAGGGTTTACTTTGTGTCTTAGATTCTACTTTCGGAATCTTACCACTTTCAATCTCTTTGGCTTGTTGAGGTGTAACAATTATCGGTTTGTCGGTATCTGCACCAGAAGCTTTACTCTTCAATAGTTCACTACCCTTTACACTACCCTCTGTTTTAAAATCAGGTACAATACCATCACCTGTTTTCAAAGTAGAATCTCCACCTTTCTGAGTCACAAGTTTTGTTGGTGAAGTTATGACTATTTCTATAGGAGAACCACCATCCACAGTGCTACTCTCTGTATTTTTAACACCTGCATAGAAAGAATTGAATCTCGCTAGTGTGTGGTCAGCTAAATTATCAATGTCTACTTCTTTGAATGATGAGGAACTAAATATTCCTTTTGTGGCATTTGCTTGACTTGTGTAAAACTTTTCTACCTTTTGATTCATACCAAATATTCTTGAACCACTAATAATAGGTTGATGAACTTCTTTTGGTTTTGTATCCCCAAAGGTTATAGATGATGTAACATATGAACCACTTCCTAACTGTTGCCATATTGATAAATCAAAATTTCTATTCTTGAAATCTGATATAGTAGCTTCATAAGTATTATAACTTCCAGTCCATTTGTAATTGGTTGAACCAGTTTCATAACTATTAATTAGGATTTCTCCTGTGTATGCATCAAATGAAGAAGCTTCTACTCCGGTATTGTAAGAGCCAGACAATTCTACAACATCATCTGTTAGGTTTATAGAAGATGTAAATGAAACATCTTCAAATTTTGGTTTATTACCCATAACCACTTTAGGTCTTTCGAATATATTTGGCTCAACTAAAACCCCAACGGTGGGTTTAGACCTTGCAGGAATCATTTTTTTGAGTTGTGGGAATAAAGATTGGTCGTAATACTTTAGTAATCTAATATAGTCCCAAAAGTTATTTGGGGCATTGTATTTTTTCCAATACAAATCACTTGTATACCTAAGTCCTCTATAACTCAATGTTGTTGTGTCTCTTGGGTCACCTAAAAAATTATCAAAGTTCAAATCACCAACTGAATTTATTATGTCATTATTTATAACATCTGTTGGTGCAAAAAATATACCAACTTTATTGGAATCATTTGGTGCTGTATCATAAGCACTTTTAGTTGCTCTTTTATTTATCTGTAAAACCTCACCTTCCTTTATAGGATTACTCTCTATTCTGATCTTATTTGTTACCCTTCTTAAAGCACCTATACTTGGTATATGTGTTTTTGTTTCATCAACAACATTACTAAAAAAGTTGCCTGTAAATCCGTTATGTGAACCAGAGGTGGATGTGGTAGCCGTAGAGCTCACATCACGAATACCAACTGTATCTGTCGCTAAATTTTTATCATCATTGAATGAGTACCTTAATACTAAATTTTGATATGAAGATGTTTGATGATTACCTTCGTAAGCTTTTGGATTAGATATATGATTTTTAAAATGTTTAACACCTAAAGTTTCAGTCCAATGTCTGTATTCCATAATAGAACCTGAAAATTGTACACCAACATTTGGTTTCGTACCGCTACCACCTATGTATATAGTACCATCTGTAGCATAATTGTAATTAAAAGAAGAAGATGCTGCTATATCAGTTGACATTGTTACAGCAGAAAAAAGGTTTATTTTACTTCTACTTGCATCATATTTACCAACGGATAGTTCAAATGATTGTGAAACATTTCGAGCATCTGAACCAGAAGTTCTTCTAAGCATGACAGAGTAGAAGTCTCCATCATAAACAGGAAAATTGGATGATGAAACTTCCTTTAATCCATCAGAACCACTAAGCTGAAAAGATACATAACCATAATTGTCCGCCGAGTTATTGTCTTTCAATCGTATATAGAAACTTGAAGATGGATTTGCTGATTGTTTCTCTACTAATATCTGGTTAGAACCTGTTGCCGCTCTAAATCTAAACTCTATAGTATCAGGTTTCCTTTCTGTGCCTGTTATACTTCCTGTCCAAGGTGTAGTGACATATTGACTACCTCTGAAATCTAATGCCTTTGTAAACTTCCTACTAATTTCAAATTGTGGTAAATCATTATTAGGAACATTAGGCCCACCATATTCTTTAACTCTTAATATGGTTGATGGTATACCATAAATATTTATTAATCCTTTTAATGCTTTGACTGTTCCTTTATGTTTTAAGAAAAACGGCATGTTGTTTATGATACGACTCCAAATTTCTCTTGACATATCCTTCTCACCCACCGCAGAGTAATCTGAAAATGAAGAACCTGTAACTTCTGCACCTGTTGCAAATCTAGGTAGTTCGACTAAATCAGTTCCGTCACTTAAAGTCCAACCTAAAGATTTACCAACTTCATAAAGTAAGTCTTTCGAAATACCTTGATCCAGACTTTCTCTCCTATCAAAGACATCCCCCATGGCCTTCACATAAATCCAAATGTTATCGAAGTGTTGTCCAATCATGTCTGTAAACTTCAGGTATAGTTCATTATTTGTATCTATCTTTAGATGTTCTGGTAAAAGTGTACTCAATTTATTTAGATTTTCTTCATCATATAATGAAGAAGAAACTACTGCATTGTTATACCAAGTTTGAGCTTGAGAAGAAGTGGTATGTGCTAACACATATGGGTTTCTTAGTGTGCCAGTTCCACTAACCTTAGGCCATGCATTATCGTAAAACTGACCAATTGAACTCGAAACATATGAAGAACTTTGGTAATACATATAATGTTCAAAGTCATCGAAATTATTCTTTACTTCGTTTATTCTACTTTCCCATTTCCTAATATCTTTCAAAGAGCCACTGGTGTTTTCTAAAGAACCGCTTTGAGTATTGTAAGATTCTATTAGTTCTAATTTGTATTTAAAATTATCTATTCTTTTACCAACAGAACCAAAGTTTGAAAAATTTGAATACTGACTGTAATCAACATTTATTTCCGAACTATCCAAACTTTGAGACAAAAACTTGTTCCTAAGCTGTTCTGAAATATTTGGATCTGATGTTAAAATTTCTGTTTCATTTTTAAATTGATTAGTTCTTCTTACAATTCCACTTTCTAAATTATTTAAATTAGGACTTCTTAAAACTCTGTCACCGGTTTCTTCAGGTATAAAATCAACTATCTTAATACTTTCCCTACTGACATCAGCCATCTCTTTTACTAAAGTAACTTCACTAAATCTTTGTATATCATTAGGTAATGGTTCATATAATTTGAATACCACACCATGCGGATACTCTGTTATAGACTGCTTATCTGCCCTAAAATTAGTTGTTAGAAAAAATCTATTCTCTAGCTTTATGTAAGTTCTCAATTCTTTAGGATTAAATATAATATATTCAGATTCGTAATGGTTATAAACTCCTAAATTACTTGTATCTCCCAAAAAGGCTTCAGCTGGATTATCATCATCATCAGCGAGTTCTATTGCGACTTCTTGAAAAGTTTTGTTGGTGGTGATTGTTAAACCATCATCACTTACAGTTTGTATCTGTGCAACATAAGGTTTCAAAACATCTTCTGTCGTAGATTGATTTACAAACTCAAATCTCACATCCACGTTGTCAATCCAAGAAATACCAAAGGTATCTGTGTCACCACTTATATCATGTCCTTCGAAGTTTAAACTCCATGGAACATTTGCACCTAATTCCCAATTATCTCTTACAGAAATTGATACAGATTTTCTTTCCCACTCATTAGCAGTATTGGTTCTAATCCAAGGTTCAGCTGGTCTACGATAACTGTACTGAACAGGAAGTGTACCTTGATACTCCCAACCAGGGTCTATATCTCCACTCCATCTCCATAAACCTTCGGGTGATAACACTCCTGTTTTTCTAGGATCTTGAGACCAATCAAACTCTGGTTGTATTTCAGGATCTTGATAAAATGCATTTGGATTGAAATTAATCGCAGCTGGATTTAGAACTCCATATTCTAATTCGACACCCGCATTACCTCTGATTCCTGCTTCAAAAAATATTTCATTTATGTTAAAGTTACCTTCTATACCAGAAAAATCACTTTTAACTTTTTTAACTAACTGTAGTTCATTAAGTGGTATATGATGATGCCTAGACCATGCTTCAGCAGCATCATTTGTACCAAAAGATTCTAACATTAGTAGTGGTTCAAAACCTATGAAATCTTTAAAATGGTCATTTACATTAAGAGCTTGAGAGAATGCATTGTCACTACCAAACTGTTCCAAAAATTGTTCATTATTAGTAGCAAAAAAATCTCCATCTCCGTCATTAGATTGGTAAACTCTATTTGATATAATAAAATAATATTCGTATACTTCATCCGCGTCTCTTTCACGAATCGTTATTTCGTAACGATTGTTATTTGTGGATATTGCTTCATCTAATGCAGGGTTCAGATTTCTTACTGCTCTTATTCTGACTGCACTTCCTGCACCAGGTCTACCTAACTCCGCAATTTTATTTGATTTATCAGTACCCAAACCATCGTTAAATGCCACTATGTAACCTAAAGGTAACTCCTGACCATTAAATCCTCTTGTGACTGATTGTATAAAACCACCGTTTGCAAATATATGATAGTCTAAAGGTTTACCATTAGTCTGGTCATAAATACTATCACCATCCTCATCTATAAAAAGTTTTCTATTATTACCCGATCGATAACCCCCGTTATCTAACCATTGTCTAAAAGTAAAAACCTCTAAATCTTCAGTTGTTCCGGAATTTGGTCTCGCTTTCCAAACTAAATCGTCTTTGAACAAATACGCAAATTGTAACCAAGCTGTACCTGTAACCCATCCTGCGTTTTGGCCAACATTTGAGGTTCTGTTGTAGAATGGAACACCCGAACCCACTGCTGTGTAAGGATGTGCGTTCAGAGCTTCAGGAAACTCAACAGAACTTACAGTACCAGTATAAGATTCAGGAAAAGGATTTCCAAAATCTGGATTGACATTCCACTCCCCATTGATACCATCCCAAATCCATTCTTCACCTTCACTTATCAATCCATGAAATGTATTGAATCCGGAATACTGTTCATTAACTTCCCAATTAAATATAGGATCTCCGGCACCTTGTATTGACTCCACAACCCAAACACCAGCACCATTTATCGGGTTTGCGGCTGTGGTTGTTCCTGGTGACCAGAATTCTTCATCCAAAAGAATTTCTGCTTGAAAATTTGGTATATCATAAAATGATATAATCTGAGTATATCTTGACGGTGGTTGAGCTTCAATATCACTTGCATTATCTGGCCCAACATAACCTTCCGGTGTTGGTGGTATCTCTTCTGTAGGAGCATCGTCATTAGGATCGTAGTAACCCTCAGGAGGACTTGTTGGTGCCGGCTCTGTCAATGCTTCATCTGGATATCTAGCAGTAATCCTAACAGGTTTACCTGGTAAACTACTTTTTAAATCGAATGATACAATAATGTTGTCACCGTGACTTACTCCTTGACTCTCCAATGAATTATAGTAACTTTGATTTATCAACAAAGGCCTGTGTGGTTGACCAACCGGCCACGCTTCTATGGTTTGTTCGTACTCTTGGTTGATATCAGGAAACTTCATACAGACACCACCGTCCTTTCCTTCATTTTGAACCCAGTGTGCAAAGTAACCTATCCCTATAGTTTCCCCCCATATCGATGTTGGTTTATTTAGGTAACTCAAAAATCCTGTACTCCAATGTTGAACTTCTATTGCATTTGCATGTAGGTTGGCATCCCATTGGAATGAGTCTGCTAAACTTTTTGCATAACCTAAATCTGTCAATTCTATTTGTTCCCCACCACCGTTTAATGCTAGATTTAAATCACTTTTAGGTGTTGTTACTATGGTATTGGAAAGAAATACATCCTTTATTATAATAGTTCCGTTTACCATTCTTGGTGTGAAAACAAAGTCTCCTGTTGTAGGAGTTATTTTAAGAGTGTTGGAACTGTTTAAATCAGGATTATCTGAATTATCTTCACCAATAAACTCTATGACAGAGTTTTCCATAGAAACGGATCTTCTTATGTGTTCTCCTAGTCTGTAAAAATCTTCTTTATAATTTAGACCATCAAAATTTTGAGCTCTTAATCTAACTTCGGTTCTTGATGGTGATATAGCATCTATCTGATATTTTAAATTCTTTACTTGTAGTTCTTGTCCTCTTTCGAAGTAATCCCCATTTACATTAAGTTTTGCATAAACAAGACCATCCTCTGTAATCTCTATATTTTCGTAGTCATCCCAAATATAGAATTTACCATCTTCCGCATTAGGAATAGTTCTTATGAGAATAGCTTGGTCACTTCCTGCTAACCTTCGTAAAAATCTATATGTGACATTATATGTGCCAGATGTTATCTGAGAATCTACAAAATGTTGTGGTGGTTGTAATTCTAAATTACCATTATCTTTAAGATTTATTTGAGAAAATGGTAGGTTTCTAAATTCAATTATGTTTCCATTATTATCTGATAATTGAAAAAACACAAAATCTCTATTTTCTCTTGAACCAAATACACCATTCTCATAAGGTTTGTTACCTATACGAATTTTATTACCAGCTGATAATAATTCTCTATCTCTTTGTGTTAGAATACTCGCCATTATAATTCCGTTATTTGTCTATCTATAACTTCGTCTAATATTGTTTCATTTATTTTAAACTGTTCTACCTCTAAAGTTTTAACATATGTAGTTGTTTCATCTTGGTATAGTGTACCAGTATATGGATTCTCAAAAAGTAATATAGTACCATCCTGATCTCGAGTCAGTAAACTACCATTATTTTCACCACCACTATTCAAAAATGCTGTTCTATAAAGCTCTCTTTGAGATTCGTAAGCTTGTTCATCTGCATTTATTAAATTTTGGTAATATTCATTTTGTTGAAGTTCTTCTTGTGTGTAAGGCATTTTTATCTCTCAACTTTGAATACATAATCATCATCATAGTAATTTACAATTTCGTTCGCAGTATTACTACCGCTGACAACTTTGAATTCAAATTTATAATATCTTTCTGATTGTAATCCATTCATCCACAAATTGAAATAATTACCCGAAGAATCACAACTTATCAAAGAGCCTGTTCCAAACGGAATTATTGTCTCTTCAGTATCTGCATCTTTTACAGAATAGTAAGCACCATCACCACCTATACTCCCTACACTACCGCTCGGTAAATATTTTACGGTTAGATATTCTGATGCAGTATTTGAATATGATTTTGTAGGATATCTTCCGCGACCTACCAATCTAAATTTTACTTTTGAAGTTTCTTTATATGTCTTACGAATATTTTTCATATAAACAACCGTATCTTCTAATTCAGTTGAGTTTAATGGTGATAACGATCCTGTGTTCCATTGTGTATCATACCACTCTACCTCTAGTTTAGGCGGATAAACGGTATTAGTCTGTCTTGAGAAGAATGAAAAATTACCAAGTCTATCATTACTACCTTCATCTGTGTTTATATCTAAGTTTCCAACACTGCCACTTCTTTTAAGTATGAAACCCTCATTAGGTCTTGTACTACCTAACCACTTATTGACTATAGGCGTCACATCCATTCTCAAATCTCTGGTTTGATAATTTAGGGATTGAGATGCATAGACATCGGTAAACCAGGTTCCGCCTGATGCTGATATAGAACCTGTCCATAGTGTTCTTTGTGTATCACCATCTCTAAATCTCCAGCTACATCCTTCAATAGTAAGTGGACTGTCAGCAGAATAACCTTCACCAACTACCCAACTCTGACTTACTGCGTAGGCAAAAAGTGATTGACTATAGGATAAATTTTTAGGATCTGCATCATACAAATTCAAATAAAATTTTGGATTTGATATTGTGCCCCTAACCATCGATGCTGAAATGTAAGACAAATCAAATTGTATTAATGCACGTGATACCTTTGGATTTTTACCTGATGCATTCAAATCTTTTCTAATCTCTAAAATCTCATCAAGTCCTGTATTTTTACTACCGCTCATTTGATAGATAGTAGTATCCTTTTCTGGAAAAATAAAATAATGCATTAGTTACTCCCTGCTGAACTACCGACAACTCTACCCTCAATATCTACATTTGGAAACTTCAGTTCAAATATACTTGGGTCTAAAGATGGATAAATAACGCCCTCTTTTGTTGCAGAATTAATATCATAAATGTTTCCTGAATAACCGGATGAAGTAAGAACTTTATTTACTATTAATACAGGTAATTGATTAGGATTATTTTCTTCAGGTGGAACAACCGCTGATACGCCATCTACTAAAGATATCTGATAAGCCAAATCTGCCAAAATAATTGGTTGTCCTATCTGCCATTTATCAGGGTTAAAATAAGTTCTTACTCTCTGTATCGCTGCTAGAACAACTTCTTCACCATTATAGCCAACCTTAGTCAATATGTTGAATTTTACACCAACGTTGATTACAAATGCATCTTTTATATTTATTGCATCAGTAACCATTCTAAATTGTGTTAGGTATGTTTGGATATTTTCTTTTACGGCTCTATTAACCTGTACCAATCTTCTGGTAGCATTATATCCCAAAACATAAAGATTTAAAGCAAGTGGATTCATTATTCTATTATCAGAGTTTACGTCACCTGTATTGGCGGGATCTAGTTGTGAGTCTTGTACAATATATGCCTTTGCAATATTACCATACTTCGGTGGTAATGCATAAACTCTTATAATGTAATCCTCTTTGGTGACGGCTCTTTGTTGTGCCTGAAAATAAGCTAATGTATTATTTTTAACTTCTACAATACTTTCTGCACTTTTACCACCTCTGGCTGGTACAGGATTTGTCACTGCTAAAGAAACTCTACTAGCATTTACTAAACTAGCACTTAAGCCTGTTGTGTCTATCTCCACACTCAAAGATTGTACACTCGTTAAAGAATTTGCTGGTATATTATGACTCACACCACCCCCATATCTATATGTAATAGTAAGTGTGGTATTAGATGGGGCTTGTCCGTATGCCTTAGTTTGTAAAAAATTTGAAGGATCAAAAGCCTCCCCTAACTTAGAAGGAGAGCCTGGTAAGGTAGAACCAACCTCATCAGGATTTGGGACTAACTCCTCGTCTGGATTATCACTTACACCTGCTCCAAATCTCAACTCTGTTTTATTATCTTCAGTTATGAAAGTTGTAAACCTTCGTGAAGTCTTTAGTAACTTTAGTAGGTAAGGAGCTGAATCAGCATAAGTAGCTAAATCAGGATCGTTGTTAGAGTTATTCTCCATATCGGTGAAAACTGTATCTTGTGCCAAAAATCCAACTTCGTACCAATTATTACCATCACTATCTACACAAGAAACTATTTCGGTTACATTTTCATTTGATAGACTTATTCTTGAATACTTTTTTGCAGAGTTGAATGTGAAAAATTCTTGTGCAATATCACCACTATAAGCACGAACAGATTTTTTCAGTAGGTAACTTACAGGTACATTGTTATTAGTTTCGAATACAGAAATCTCTATTGGATCATATGATGAAGAAAATTTGAAATTACAGTCTTCAACCGTAGTAAATCTTATACCGCTTGTTGATTGTAATTCTGTACCACTTTTGACATTCAGAGCATATCTTAAATCTGCTTGGGTT
>Ga0209348_1000999_pt1 | contig 14182 bp, 45 predicted proteins | sample ETNvirenome_2_30_FD_184065 | JGI IMG/M metagenome (GOLD analysis project Ga0209348, IMG submission 184065) | Marine viral communities from the Pacific Ocean - ETNP_2_30 (SPAdes) (version 2) | ecosystem: Environmental > Aquatic > Marine > Oceanic | place: Pacific Ocean | collected 2013-06-22 | reverse complement strand
CCACTGCCAAGGAGACTACTAGAGTGCGACTTTTCAGAGATATAATTATTATTACGACTCCGCTTGTTTTAGGCTTCATCGCCGTCGCTCCTTTTGTTGCTTATAGTGCCATTAAATCTGAGCTTGACTGGAGAAAAGTTGAAAAATGATAAAGACAATCTCTTTCTTGCGAGATGGAAAGAGGGTATTTCTGTCACCAAACCATCGCGGTAAATTTGAGATACCAGGGATAAGACACTCTTTTACTGCTCGCCAATTAGTTGACCACCCCAATGTAAAAGATAATGACCCTACGCTTACTTTGGACAACGGTAAGAAATATAGAGTTTTTTATGCTTCTAATTCAAATATACCCTTGGTATATCCTAGCGTCGTTATTGATAATTTTGATGAAATGATTCAAAAAAGAGCTGAAGAGTCAAAGGTCAAGATAAAAAAGAAAGTAGAAGAAAGGAAAGAGGAGACTACAAAACCGATGAATCCTATAATACCACCCTTTGTCAATAGCTCCAAGACGTCTGCGCCTAGCAGTCTTCCTTTTTTAAATTCACTCCAACCTTCATCTGATGACGACGATGATTTTATTTATTTTGATGACGAAGATGACGGTTTGGGAGACTGGTAGTGGCAAAAATACTAGAATTTAAAATACCAGACAGTATATCTAAATATGAAGAGTCAGTAGATTTTTATGATTCGCTCGAAGAGACTGGATTGCTTGCAATCATATCTGAAGACCTTGGTGTTGCAAGTAAGCTGGTGCAGGAGCATAAATATTTAATGCTGAACTGGCTCAATGAAGACTTTCTTAAGCCTTCTTCAAAGTGGAGTGATGTGACTAGGTATACAATAAACGAGCAAATGCTCTTGTTCAACAGTGAGCTTGAGACTCTTAAGGATAAGGTAGCGTTTTTAATTGGCGGCGAGAGTGTCCTGATAAAAAGGGCAAAATTTATTCTAAGAGACATAGAACATGAAAAGCAAGAATTGGCTAGGATAGTTGGGATTGTCTCAGAAGTTTTGTTTCTAGAGTTTGTTGTTTATGAGCCGAAGACTGGCAAATGGATGATGGTGGAAGATTATCAGGTCTCTAGGATAACATGAAGAATATCAACAGGTACCATATAAAGCCTGGAGACTTGTTGCATAATCCTACCAACGGAGTGTTCGGTGTTGTCACAAAGTTAACAAGAAAATATATTTATTTTTATATGATGGGCAGTGATGTTGTTGAAGATTGCGAAGAATATTTAAATTCTCATAAAGCTGAAAAGGGTGAAGTTTATTATAATATTGACAAGGAGCATATTTTTGTGTATTATGGATCTAGTAAGAGGCGCAGGAAGAGACCGTTTTCTAATTTAGATAATTCGCCGTTTCGGACTAATTATTAATATATGACAAGAGAAAATATAAATACTGGAGATTTGGTTGTTTTGGATATGAACAACCCAGCCTGGGAGCATTTGAAGAAAAGGGAGAACGCTCACCCATTAAGACTACAAGGCATTGTAACTGGTCTGGATAATAATTTTTGTACCGTAAAGTTCAGTGGATGGACCGCCTATCTTAAAAAAAGTGACGTTGTTAAAGTATCTTGAGGGCAATTGCATTGTTGGATAAATTAACCATAGTGCTTCTCGGAAGCCTCTTGCTTTGTCTTGGGATGCTCTTTTTAAATTTATATGAACTTGAAAAGATAGAAAACCAAATTCAGGGATACGGCAAGAGTCGAACGATAAATGCTGAACAAAAACTTGAAAATATGCTGCAAGATATGGAGGCAGAGGGTGGAAGAGGAGCAATTAAGGGTGGCACTCAAAAAAGCTCACGAGATAAGAAGCAAGTTAGATGATTTCATACTACACCTCAGCGAAATGTATCGCATCAGCCTTGAGGTAGATTCGAAGTTGTTCGAAAGAAATCAGGAAAATAGTCAAGAGAGTTTTGCTTCGCTCGGTGTATCAGAGCAGGAGGAAGGGTAGTGAAAAAGGTAATCAAAAAAGTCTTAAAAGAAATGTCAGCTTATCAAGTTAATCTATCATCTGAATACTGTAGAGAGCTAATAGCGGCAGAAATTGTGGCAGCAATAAAGAAAGAGAAGACTAGGAGAGAAAATGTGTGTGCGGAATAGTTGGATACATTGGTAAAAGAGATGCCGCTAAGGTAGTCTTATCGGGTCTCTATCGATTGGAATACCGAGGCTACGATTCTGCTGGATTGGCAGTAATGGCGGGCTCGGGAGTTGAAGTGGTAAAGTCAAAGGGTTCTGTAAAAAACTTAGAATCAAAACTTGATGATACCCATTCGCACCGCGAAATTTCAATAGGTCATACGCGCTGGGCTACACATGGTCCACCTTCTGAAAAAAACTCTCACCCACACGCATCATTTCATGGTGAGGTAATTTTAGTCCACAATGGTATTATAGAAAATTATGAAGAATTGAAAATGAATCTCACCGCTCAGGGGTATAAGTTTTTCTCTGACACTGATACGGAGGTTCTATCATCTTGGATTGAACATGTAAAAAGGAAGTTGTCTTGCACTCTTGCGGAAGCTGTTAGCACTGCTTTAAAAGAGGTGGTTGGGGCATATGCAATCTGCGTCATCGAGCCCAATTCTGAAGAAATTATTGTAGCTAAAAAGTCTTCTCCGATCGCAATAGGCATAGGAGAATATAAAGAGGAAAAAGAGTTTATTATAGCGTCTGATGGCACACCTATCGTTCCTTATACTGACCAGCTTCTTTATCTAGAAGACGGACAGGTTGCTATCATTAGTAGAAATGAGGTCTGTGTAAAAGATTTTGACCTAGTAGACATCCAGCCAGAAATTAAAAAAGTAAAATTAGATATCTCTAAGATAGAGATGGACGGTTGGGAATCTTTTATGATGAAGGAGATTAACGAGCAACCAGAAACGGTTATGAATTGTCTTAGAGGCAGGCTTACGCCAACAGATGACGACATTATGTTAGGTGGCTTACATGCTCACATGTTCTCCTTGCTCAGAGCGAATAAGATTTTTATTTTAGCCTGTGGTACTTCCTGGCACTCTGCCCTCATTGGAAAGTGGTTAATTGAAACATTGGCGAGAATACCAGTGGAGGTAGACTACGCTTCTGAATTTAGATATAGGACGCCGATTGTGGGTCCAGGCGATGTTGTCATTGGGATAACTCAGTCTGGCGAAACTGCCGACACTAAGGCGGCTCTTGAAGATGCCAAAAAGAAAGGGGCTATTATTCTTGGAATTGTTAACGCGGTCGGCTCTTCTATTGCGAGACTAGCTCACAGCGGCATCTACACGCACTCAGGCGTGGAAATAGGCGTCGCAAGTACCAAAGCTTTTACAGGACAGGTGGCTGCTCTTTCTTTGCTGGCGACAAAATTGGGCAAACAGCTTGGTCACATCAATGATGATAAATATCTTAGATTAAAAGATGCCCTGAGAGAAATACCTAATCAAATAGATAAAATACTGTCTGACACTTTGCTAATTGAAGGCGTGGCAGACATTTTTACTCACTACGATGATTTCTTATATCTCGGTCGCGGCATTAGTTTCCCAGTAGCATTGGAGGGTGCGTTAAAGCTTAAAGAGATAAGCTATGTTCATGCCGAAGCATATCCTGCTGGTGAAATGAAGCATGGTCCTATCGCTTTGATAGATTCCCATTGTCCATCTATATTTTTACTACCTTCAGATAGTTCTTACAAGAAAGTTATTAGCAATATGCAGGAAGTTAAAGCTCGCGGAGGCAAGATAATTGCTGTTACCAATGAAACTACCGAAGAGCTTAGCTCATTGGCAGATGCCATTATTGTTGTTCCTAAAACAGAACCAGAATTGTCACCACTTTTAACAACTATTCCTTTACAAATCTTCTCACATAGGATAGCATCTAATAGGAACTTAGATGTTGACAAGCCTAGAAACCTCGCAAAGTCTGTTACCGTCGAGTAAACCTTGAAAGGCACGAAGTGAACCCTCATTTAAAAATATTTACTGGTCCGATGTTTGGCGGTAAAACTACAAGAATGCTCGCAGCATTGGAGAGATACCAGTATCAGAATAAGAAAACTATTTTATTTAAACCAAGGATGGATAAGAGATATTCGGAGGAAACAGTGGTAACTCACAAGGGACAAGAGCACAAGTGTGCTTTGGTGGAAAAGGGTTTTGAAATTTACAACTTGTCCAGAGGCTTTGATGTTGTTGGTGTTGATGAACTTTTTATGATTGAAAGCTCAGCAGATGCTTTAATAAAGCTATTTCAGCAAGGCAAGACAGTTCTCGTGTCTTCATTGCAACTATCTTCTACCTCGGAGTTCTTGCCGAAAGGATATGAACCATTCCAAGAGATGGCAAAGATAATGCCATGGGCAACAAGTATTGACATCTGTCCAGCAGTGTGTTATAAATGTGGTGCTGATGCGTTCTATACGGAAAGGTTAGCGAAAGAGGAAAAGAAAGTCTTGGTTGGCGGGGCAGAGTCTTATCAGCCTGTGTGCTTTAATCATTCGATTCTGGGGGTAGATAAAGTTGAATAAATCATATTATTTGGAAAGAGAGTTAGACGAAGAGAAGTGGAATTATATAACTCACGGTATCGGAGCTATACTTATGCTCTTTTACGTGATGAATACGCAGGTTTTTCATGGAAAAGCCATACCTTTATTTCTCGGTATTACGTTTTTAATTTCTACTATGTATCATTCGTGTTTGAACATTAAAATGAAGCAAAGATTTCGACAAATCGATATGTCTTCGATTTACTTATCTATTGGAGTAACGGCTTCAATTTTCTGTTATACTGTTGGGTCACCAGCTTGGTACTTGCCAGTATTTTGCGGCTTACTTTTGTCCATTTTAGGATATTTTGCATATGGGTTGTTCTGGGATAGTATAATGGTCTCTGTTTCTACCCTATTTGCCTGTTCGAGTATATTGCTGTTTTTTATTTCAAGTTATGGCTCTGGCAGCACCGATGTTGCTTTGTATTTTTATTCTGGAAACATTGCATACTCTGCTGGACTATGGTTTTATGTTAGGGATAGAAAAAAGTGGTTTCATACTATTTGGCATGTATTCGTTGTTTTGGGAGCGATAATTCATTCATCATATTATTTCACTCCCTAATTAATATGTGGATTATAAACAAGAGAAATACAATATTGGTGATTTAGTGACTTTTATTGAAGGAGAGACTTGGATTTTCATAGATTCAGATGGAAAAGAACTGAAGAATCCCCCAGTTGGAATTGTTATAGACCCATCGCCTCATGAGACTGGAGTTCAGGTTTATTGGACAGCAACAGGTAGTATGACGACCGAGTGGTTGAGTCAAGTTCAAAAATATGAAGATTTCATTTTGGCTAGAAAAGCGAGAGAGCACGATGGATATTGGTGAATTTGCGAAAAAAATTTCAGATTCGCACGAATTAGCTTGCAAAAATAAACAGAAATGGTATATTGATCAAAAGACAGGGTTAAAGGTTCTTACAGAGTATTACTTGATGAAAAGGGGGTTTTGTTGTGGAACAGGATGTAGACACTGTCCTTATTGATATAAATAATAAAATATGTCAAAAACTTGACAAGATAAGAGAGCTGCAAGAAGAAGTCTATTTTCTAGCTAAGCAGAGAGATAAAATAAGATGCGAGAAGAACTCAAAGTCGGAGACCTAGTGAAGTTTAGGTCTACATTCTGGAGAAATGCTGCACCTGCAACAGGTTTGGTAATTGGTTTTAATCCACAAAATTCTTTTGGTGATACCTGTATGGTATTTTGGTCAAACAATGAAGAAACAGTAGAATACATAAAAATGCTAGAAAAACTTGACAAACAGTCGTGACTTTGTTATAGTTATAATGTGTTGAGGAGGTGTGCCTATGGAAGTTGTGGGTGCCTTGGTTAGAGACACTCGTGATAATTCAAATCGTGTGGGCATTGTTCTTTACCAAGAGGACGAGTGGCTACAGGTTGAGTTTGGAATCTGCCGTGTGTGGATTCAAGAAGTGTTTGTTGAGTTTGTGGAAGAGGCAGTGTAATGGTTGATATATCTGGCAGGGCAATACTAAAATTTAATAAACAGGCAACCCGAAGAACTAAGAATAGAATCAAGGAACACGGACCAGAGTTTCTTATCGTGCGTGAGGGTCATCTGAAAGAGTTGGGCTTCGCTATCCTTGTTATGTCGGTTGCCGAAACTTCCTCTGATGGAAAAGGGGGGAAAGAAAGCTGGTTTGGCTGGCTACCTTTTGAAGAAATCGACATAAAATTTATAGGAGTTGCAAAAAGTGCTTGACTTCTGCTCCCTCCTTTGCTATATTTATAATGTGAGGTAGAGAGAAAGGAAAGTTATGTCACGCTACAGAGGTTTTAAATCAGATGCTTGGTGGGCAGACGGAGGTGCTAACGACGAAGGTTGGCACCACAAGTACTGTTCTAGTTGTGGAAAAACTACAGAGCATGGTCGTCAGGTTGGTGGCTCTTATTGTGTTGCCTGCGACAATCGCAAGCGAGCGTTCCGCTCTAAGGTCAAGACCCACAGCGTCGAAGGTTACGTCGTCAAAGAATATCCTAACGGTGCTAAGTACTGCAACTGCAAAGGCTTCAAGTTCCGCAAGACTTGCCGCCACATTGGTCAAGTTTGATGAACACGGGCGACCTAGTTCGACCTCGACGGACTCAATGGCTCCCGAGAGAAAAGTGGGAGTCGCTTGGCTTTGTTGTTTCAGTACGGACAAGTATAGCGGGTCAAGAGATTTATGAAGTAGATTGGTACTTTGATAAGTCAGCAGATATTCACGACAATCTTCCTCGTTGGTGCAACCACAAGAATATAGAGGTTATCAGTGAAAGTCGGTGATTTAGTGAGAGACGTAGATTGGACTGGCACTTGCACCAATCACTTTGGTGTCATCATTGAGGTAGACGAATACGAGGGGATGTTCAATGTTGCTTGGTACGGTCGAGGTGAAGAGTGGTTAACGGAAATGTATCTGGAGGTTATCAGTGCAAGTAGGTGACTTGGTATGAATCTTAACCCAGCGGGAAAAAAGAAGGGCAACGACTGTATTATGACTCCAGAGTGGGTTGCGAAAGATATGGTTGAACACTTCGCTCCAACAGGCACCATACTTGAACCAGCAAGGGGCGACGGGGTATTTACTAATATATTACCACAGGCAGAATGGTGCGAAATCAACGAGGGCAAAGACTTTTTTGACTGGAACAAGAAAGTTGACTGGATTATATCAAACCCTCCATTCTCTGTGATGAGAAAGTTCATCCTACACTCTTTTGATATAGCAGATGATATTGTTTACCTAGTACCAGTTTGGAAGATTTATCTTGCTTATGGCACAGTAAAGGCAGCACAAGAGTACGGCGGCATCAAAGAGATAAGATGGTACGGCACAGGCAGCAAATTGAGTTTTCCTATGGGTAATGGAATTGGTGCTGTCCACTGGAGCAGGGATTACAGAGGAAAGATGTCTCAAACTTTTTACGAGGACAATATAAATGAAAGTCGGTGATTTGGTATCTTACAGGCACGACGAGACGGGCAAAATGCAAGGCATCGTTCTCTATGTAAGAAAGAAATATATTAGCTCAGGACCACCAGAGCGAGCGATGGTTCACTGGACTCCTGCCGACGATTTTTGCAATGGAGAGGTTATGGATTGGGTTGACGACTTGGAGGTAATCAGTGAAAGTCGGTGACTTGGTAAGATTGAAACAACATTGTCGCAAGGGTGGCTCTTTGGCTATTATTGTTGAGAGATACAATAATGGGGTAAAGATATTAGAATTGGATACTGGCTGTGTAATATCAGCAATAAAGCAAAACTTGGAGTTGGTAAGTGGTGACAACAGTAACTTTGGGTAAGGTAAAACAGTGGTTCCGAGGCGAGGCGATTGAAAAAGGCTCGCTTGTCAAGTGGGTGCAGCATCCACAGCAACCACTAGGAATTGTGTTGACTTCAGAGAGAAAGATGCAGACAGCCCAAGTGTTCTGGGTTCAGGGTAATGATTTGATGATGCCATTGGTAACATCGTGGATTCGCAAAAGAGAGTTGTCAAGGGTAGAAGAGGAAAAATAGTTATGGGTTTTTGGGGTACATTCTTTACAGTACTTGTGGCTAACATTGCATGGGATTATATCAAGGTTATGTTTAAAGAAATAGATTAATTAAATGCTTGACTTCTCTGCTCATTTTTGCTATATTTATAATGTGAGTTGGAGGTGATATGAATTGTTACTTAATAAAAGAAGGCTCTTTGGTAAAATTTATCGAAGCAGCCGACCGCAATACTTTTGGCTGGACACCCCAGCGCGAGAGTGCAGTCGGCATCGTTACTGGTGTGGAAACAGTCGGTGGTAACCCTTGGTATATTATTCTCTTCTCGGTTGACGAACGTCCTGTTCGAGTTTTTCATAAAGATGTTGCACTTTTCTCTTGACTTATCAGCCTATACTTGGTATAAGTGATCATAAGGTAAGGAAAGGAGTCAGAAATGACAAAGAAAAAGAAAAAAGAAGTTCAAATCGGTAGTCGCTTTTTCAAGCCTGGAGACAGGGTTGTTCAGTCTCGCAGCATACACTTCTTCCACCCAAACACTGAAGGATTCCCCTGGGAGATTGTCAATACTTGGGCAGCAGGTGAGATGGCTCGACTCAAGCACGTCGGCAAAGATGGGACCGAAGACAACGGTTATGCCAATGCTGTTCTCACTAAGTATCTTGTTCGTAAGTCGGAATGGGAAAAGGTTGAGAAGTTTAATAAGGAGAACGGGCTATGATTAAGTGTCGTTCAGAAATGGAAGTCCGTGGTATCGAGATAGACTTGAACGGTCCACAGGGCAACGTGTTTTGGCTTATGGGGTTTGCTCGTAAACTCGGACGTGAGATAGGCTTCAGCGAAGAGCATTGCAGTGCCATTATTAAAGCAATGAAGTTTTCAAATTATGAGGGAGCAATCATTACGTTTGAAGAATTCTTTGGCGATTACGTCACGATGTATAGGTAGAACAAATGGGTAATACACAAGTTGGTGATTTGGTTGAGATTTGGGCTAACACTTCTGCTCCTGCTGGTTTAGGTATCGTAGTTGGACACGAAGTAGAGAAGTCTATTCTTGGAGATAGAAAGTATGCCAAGGTAAGCTGGGTTGACGCTGGCGAGCCTTGGGGAACGAATGTCACGAGATTTAAAGAACACTTTTTAAAAGTTATTTCATAAAAACACTTGACACCAGCACCCTGCTTTGCTATAGTGTATATGTAGTCGGGAGGTGACTCCCCTGGTTCTTTTGTGAGAGAAAGGAAATCAATGAACCGTCTAGAAGAAAATGTTTTTGTCACTCCAGAGATGGTAGCCGAGGAGCTTCCTCGCTTCGTCCTTCGAATCAACGAGATGGTTCAAGAAAATTGGCGTCATGTTCATGTAACGCCTCATACTTATCACATCGGTGGAGGTAGGAAGTATATCCGAATTGTTCGCCACTGGGGTGACAACCCGAATGACAGGAGCGCACACTGTTTCGTTCGAGTTTCCGATGGTGCTGTCCTGAAGGCAGCAAGCTGGAAGGCTCCGACTCTAAACTTCACTCGTGGCTCAATCTTCGACGAGGTTCTGCCAGTCAACGAGTACGGAACCCGACGATGAAAATCGGTGACTTGGTAAGGCGCAAGTGGTTTAACCAGCGCGATATAAGGCTGGCGTTAGTAGTAGAAGAGCCAAGCCATCATCACTTGAACATCAGGTTTTGCGATAATGGTCACAAGATTCCAGCAGCAAAGAAGAATTTGGAGTTAGTCAGTGAAGGTCGGTGACTTGGTGAAATTCAAGTACGATGGGTATCACGAGTCTTATGGCGTCGGCATCGTCACTGAGATTGAGTATGATTTGGGTGACGGTGACGGCGCAGGCTATGGATGGTTTAATAACGAGCGTCTAATGTTTAGATTTAGTGAAGTGAAGAGTGTCAATGAAAGTCGGTGACTTAGTAAAATTGCCACAAGGCTGCCGAAACCATTGGGGGCTTACCCATGGTATTGCCATTCTTCTTGAGAAACTTCCGAGAGAAGATAATCTTGAATATGATTGGCTTGTGTCTGTCGAAGGTAGGACGATTGAACTTGGTAGGCAAATTGAGCAGAGTGCGGAGGCTTTATGGAACCAATAGTTACAGTAATTATATTTTTTGGTACTTGTTATTTACTGGGCGAGATGTTTTATGGCTAAATTCAAGGCTGGCGATTTAGTTGTTTACAGTGAAAAGTTTTTATCTAACTTTGCGGGGGAAAGGTTGAACTATCGAGTCGGGGTAGTTATCGAAAGTCCTCGTATTGGTGCCCCTCCTTTTAATTATGCTGATGATATGGAAGTCTTGGTCTACTGGAGTACGAGTCCGACGAAAGAGAACCCGAACATTGAATGGGTGTCGGCACTCTCGCTGGCTGAAGATAGAAACTATTTAGTTGAATAAAATACTTGACAAACTCTACGGTCTTTGCTATATTTATAATGTGAGATGGGGTTGTGAGAGGGCTCTTGATGATTGAAATAGTTGCAATGTTCCTGATGTTTTCGCCACTTGGCTTTATTCTTTACAAGGTGGTGAACCCGTGGTAAAGATTGGAAGTTTGGTCAAGAAGGCTGATGATATTGAGTATTGGAAGAAGCGAGGCATCAGGAGCTTTATAGTTGATGCCAGCAATAGGCTGGGCATCGTAATTAAGGTATCTCCCTGGGGATGCACAGTTCAGTGGAACGACGGAGAGACATTGGTTTACAAGCCAGAGCAGTTGGAGGTCGTGTCATGAAAGTTGGCAACCTCGTCCGAGATACCCGAGGTAATTATAAAAAGGTTGGTGTCGTTGTCGGCATCGTGAACGACTCTTCTTGGGTAGAGTTTGCCCAGGTTGGCAGGCTTTGGATTCGCCATGAGTTTTTGGAGGTAGTGTCTTGAAGAATAAGGAATTTAAAGAAGCAATAAGAAGGGCAGAAGTGGGAGTCGCTGTCTTTTCGGCTGGCGTAGCTTTTTTAACTATTTTAAACATTTTGTCGCTTTTTGTTTGACTTTCGCTCCATTCTACGATATAGATCATATGTAAGGTGGTCTTGAAAGAGAAAGGAAAGTTATGAAAGTTGGAAATCTAGTAGAGTGGACATTAAATTGTCCAGGCTATCCCAAGCGTCAAGGTGTTATCACTTATACGTTTCGTTTCATAGACGGTATAAATCAGGGTAAGGTGTCAAGCCATCGTGTTCACTGGATTAACAAGAGTGGCAAAACATTTAGCAACACTTTCCGCCCTTCTGAATTGACGGTGCTGTCATGAAGGTCGGAAGTATGGTTCGCTTTAGTAAGCATGTATATAATCCCACAGAAACTCTGGGCATCTTGACTGAAGTCTTTAAATATCAGTCAGGACTTGTCAGGTATCGAGTAAGATGGTTTACTGGCGAGAGAACCCCTCCAGAGAATTTATGGTTGACAGAAACGGACTTGGTGTTGGCATGAAACAAGGTAGTTTAGTAAGAGCGATAGGTTTTGATTTCAGCAGACTCTTTGTAGTCTTGGAGACTCGCAACGAGCGAGGCTATGAGGAATTACGACTCCACTGCTCGGAGAATCCTCTTCTTGAGCAAAGTTGGAGCAATGCTGAATTCTTTGAGGTGGTATAGTGAAAGTCGGCAACCTAGTAAAAGTCCCTGAGTGGCAGTTAAAGAGAAAATATTGGGAAGATTTCAGGGATACGGGCATTGGCATTGTTCTTGATGTGACTCCCTATACAGTCCACGTTCGTTGGAGTAACGGTGCAGAACTTGCTCACAGTAGAATGGGGGTAACACAACACTTTAAGGTAGTAGGATGAAGGTTGGTAGCATAGTTAGGCTCTCGGCACTGGGCAGGAAGTACATTGAGCGTTCAACAGCAGCCGAGAGTGTTAGGGACAAAGAGTTGGCTAATAAGCTCGGGGTTGTCATCGGACGTGGCGAATATTCTCTCGGCGGAGCATATGAGATTAAGTGGAATGATTTTCCGAAGGTTCGGAGATTTACTGGCAAGATGATTGAGGTAGTGGCATAGTGTCTGAAGTAGCTTTATATGGATTTCAAGTAGCAGAAATACTTGATTCTATTTGGGCAGTGTGGTGTGGAACACTGCTTGTGATTGGTTTGGGTCTGTGGTTTCATGGCACTTATGTTAGAAAGGACTAAGTATCTGATGAAAATAGGTAAACTAGTGAAACTACCAATTAGCGATTTTTGGTGGTCCAATAAGATTGGTGTTGTATCGCAAATTAGAGACGGCTCTTTCTTTAATAGCGAAGAGTGGGTTCAGAAAGAGGAATGCAGGGTTGAATTTGGAGAGAACTTTGTATGGTTTACGACGCAGCATTTGAGGTCCGTAGATGTCTAAAAAGGTTTACTATGATGAGTCTTGTTACGTTTGTTCCTTAGAGATAAATGCTGTAAGAAAAAGGGGGGAATCCTGTGGTATTGAGTTCGTTGATATTAGCAGCAGTGACTTTGATCCTAATGGTATCGACTTTGAATCTGAAATGCGAGGAGAGTTCGCAGGTGAAGAGACAGTCGGAATAGAGACATTCCGAAGAATGTATGAAGAAATGGGATATGAGAAAAGTGTGTGCTTTTCGAGACTTCCTGTGATAAGGTCGTTTTTCAATCTTGGTTATCGCGTCTTTGCATACTACATTAGACCACACTTGCCAAAAAAGAAAAAAACTAATGTTCCCGACATACAAGAAGAAAAACCACCGTGGCAAGACCCAGACTTTATAGATTATGACGGTATGGGCAACCAAGGTAGGTTCGTTAGTAGACAGAATAAGAAAGGTAAATAATGTACACTAGGTTTCAAAAAGGTGATAAAGTTTTCCTTAACTTTAGCAGGAATTCAGTTCCTGAGTTTGAAGTTTACGAAGTTTTAGATTATGGTTCCTTGTGTCGCTTGAAGCACATAGAAACAGGAGCGGTGCAAGGTGTTGTATCATCTGACAAGCTGACTCTCGCAGAAAAGAAATATAATTATTGAAAAGAGGGCAAGTGATAGAGATAAGGAACTACAAGTTAAATCCAGGCTCTGACGGCGAAATACTTTATACTTATGTCAGGCTAGGTAACAGAGACTTCTACCTTGAACCAGATAAATTAAACAAAATTAAATATATTTCAAAAATGTGCATTTTATGCTTGACTTTTGCTTCAGCTTCGACTATTCTTTATATGTAAGGTGAGTTGAACAGAGAAAGGAAAGCAAATGACTCGATACTGTGGTTACTGTGGAAAAGCGGGGCATAACCGTCGAACCTGCCCTCATCGTTCAGATGAGGCGAAGGCTCAAGATAAAAAGTGGATGCGTAAGTCTGGACGACGCAAGGGTTCTACCACTCAGTGTTCTTACTGCGGTGTCGTTGGTCACAACCGTCGGACTTGTCCTCATTTAAAGTTACGAAAGAAAACTGCGTTACGCTTAGTTGATTCTGCTGTCCATAGAGCCGCGACGCTTCTATCTGAGAATGGTTTCGGTCTCGGTGCTATGTATGAGAATTCTAATGCTTGGTATCGGGAAGAAAAGAACACATACGTCATTGCGAATCACCCACTAGTTGTTGAATATCATGAAGTTCATTGTAGAGACGGTAATGAATGGTCAGAAGATAAGGTTCCAACATTTGCCTTTTCTCTCTATGGTCAATTTCTCTACGGTAGCGACAGTCGTGTCCAGCGTCATCAGGCTGCAAAGGTCAATGTTCACTTCGATGATAGGCTCGCAAGAGAAGTCACAAATACTAATGACCTTCGACGATTCAATTCCGACAATAGAACTAGATGGATTGGGCAGTCACACTCTTCATATAATTGCTTGACAAAAGAAGCACTACGTGAGGCTGCGATGAGTCAGGTCGAAGAGTTCTTTAAGGACAAAAACAATATACATCCAAACTTTGGTAGGATTCAAGAAGAGAATTAAAAAGGAGAAAGTAACCGTGTTTAATATTATTAAGAAATTAGCTGACACCAGAGTGTTGATTCGTAATCAAGAGGGAGATAGTTTAGTTGCAAGCTATTCAGACGCTTTTGTAAAGTATGGAGATAATCCTGAAGTGATGTTGTTCAAGTCGAACACTGAGGGC
>Ga0209348_1000998_pt1 | contig 14188 bp, 17 predicted proteins | sample ETNvirenome_2_30_FD_184065 | JGI IMG/M metagenome (GOLD analysis project Ga0209348, IMG submission 184065) | Marine viral communities from the Pacific Ocean - ETNP_2_30 (SPAdes) (version 2) | ecosystem: Environmental > Aquatic > Marine > Oceanic | place: Pacific Ocean | collected 2013-06-22 | reverse complement strand
ACGTTACCGATGACCCAAGTTATCTAGACAAGGAGCAGGCAGCATGAGTGATTTTTATAGCTACGATGAGGACGTGACGGACGATAACGACACATTAGACCCATTTGATCTTATGATTCGTGATCTGGTAGACTACAAACTGAACGCATGCAGCGTACAGGAGCTACTAGCTATGGCAGCGTCATGGATGACACAAGACTTAGAGAACAGGACAATAACAGAAGTGCAGGAGTTGCACGACGGATTATTCGCAGCACAGGAGCTACACTGATGAGATGCAAAGCATGCAACACACTACTTGAAGATCACGAGTTAAAGCGTAAGGACAGAGTGTCCAATGAGTTTCTTGACTTGTGCGACGAGTGTTTACACGAGTCTAACGAGGCTATTTTTCAACAGGAGGAGCCAGAATATAAAGCATATGTGCAAACAGAGCTTGCGTTATGACGGCGCAGGGTGTATAATACTAGTGTATAGACAAAAAAACTATACACAATTGTTCAATCGCTACATACAGGAGAACTATAGATGGCGGTAATTGAAGGCAAAGCGATGTTCGTTAACATCAAAGAGACCGAAGTATACGAAGGCAAGGACACTGGTCGGTATACTGTGACTCTGACTCTCAACGATGAGACCAGTAACGAACTGTCGAGCAAGGGTGTTCGCTTGAAGTCCTACGGCGAAGGTGCCGATGCTATCTTGCAGCGTAAGTTTGCTAGCAAGTATCCAGTGCGCGTCATTGACGCAGAGGGTGAGCCTATCGCAGGTGACATCCCTTCTGGCTCCACAGTGCGCATATCGTACAAGTATGGCAATGAGCACCCAGTGTACGGAGTGCCTGTGTACATGGACGGTATTCGCGTGTTGGAGATGGGAGCCGCAGGCGTTGACTCAGCACTCTAAGTTCGTCGGGCATGAGCCGTGCGACAAGTGTGGATCCTCCGATGCTAAGGCAGTCTACAGTGACGGGGGAAGCTACTGCTTCTCCTGTTACGCCGTAGGCAGACCAACGGACAAACCTATGGCAGAACCTACGCCATTAAGGAGAAAATTGGAAATAACAGGAGTCATTGCCGATATTCCTGACAGACGTATCAGCCAGAACACGTGCAAAAAGTACGGAGTGACTGTTGAGTATGACTCGCAGGGTAAAATATCGAAACACATATATCCCTATCACGCCAGCGATGCTGATGAGATCAAGGGCACCAAAGTACGCCTAGTGAGAAGCAAAGATTTCTTTGTCACTGGTAGCGTCGAGGGTGTCGGCTTGTTTGGTCAGCAGGTGTGCAAAGGCCGCGGTAAGTACCTGACGATCACTGAGGGTGAGCTAGACTGCCTGTCAGTCTCTGAGATGGTTGGTGGCAAGTATGACGTAGTGTCCCTACGCTCTGGTGCCTCCGCTGCCGCCAAGGAGATCAAGGAGCAGCTAGAGTGGCTGGAGGGCTATGAGAATGTCGTGTTGTGCTTTGACAACGACAAGGCCGGACAGCAAGCCGTTGAGGAAGTCAAGGATCTATTTAGCCCCAACAAGCTGAGAATCGTTAAGCTGCCTATGAAGGACGCTAGCGACATGTTACAGGCTAACAAGATCAAAGACTTCACTAGCGCATGGTGGGACGCTAAAGTCTACCAGCCCGATGGCATCATCAGCGGTAGGGACACATGGGAAGCACTCACCAGCAAGATCAAGGTGCAGAGCATCCCGTACCCATGGCAAGGTCTGAACACCCACACCAAGGGCTTTCGTCCCTACGAACTGGTGACCATCACTAGTGGCTCCGGCATGGGCAAGAGTCAGATGATACGTGAGCTAGAGTACTACCTGCTAAACGCGACGGAGGACAACATAGGCATCCTCGCGTTGGAGGAGGACATTGCTCGTACTGCTCTTGGCATCATGTCAATAGCGGCAGACTGCCCATTGCATCTGGAGGAGGATCTAGACCCCGATGCTGCCTTCCCTTTCTGGGAGGAGACTATGGGCACTGGTCGCTACTACCTGTTCGATCACTGGGGAAGCACAAGCGAAGACAATCTGTTGGCTCGCGTGCGCTACATGGCAAAAGCGTTAGACTGCAAGTGGATCATTCTAGACCACCTGTCCATCGTGGTGTCAGCACAGGAGAATGGAGATGAGCGCAAGGCCATCGACGCCATTATGACCAAGCTACGGTCACTGGTGCAGGAGCTAGGCGTAGGACTGTTTCTCGTGTCACACTTGAGGCGCACTCAGGGCCGTGCACACGAGGACGGTGGGCAGATCAGCCTGAGTGAGCTACGAGGTTCACAGTCCATCGCGCAGCTATCGGACATGGTGATAGGGCTTGAGAGAGACCAGCAGAACGACAATGAGCAGGTACGCAATACGACTACAGTGCGTGTGCTCAAGAATCGCTACGCTGGCCTCACAGGAGCCTGCTGCTGGCTGAAGTACGATAAGGTCACAGGCAGGATGACGGAAACAGCAAAACCACAGGAGGTGCCGAATGCCCTCTAGCAGTCCCATCTTTTTAGATGCGGAGACCGATGGCCTGAAGCCTACTAAAGTCTGGGTGGTAGTAACCATGCAGGACGGAGAGCTACAGGATCACTACGACGCAGAGTCCCTAGAGTACGCTCTCAGAGGACATGATGATGTGGTAGGCCACAATCTACTTGGCTACGACATTCCTGTCCTAAAGCGTCTGTGGGACATCGACATCAACAAAGAACGTGTGAAGGACACCTTGGTCATGTCACGCCTAGCGAATCCACAGCTAGACGGTGGGCACTCTCTGAGAGCATGGGGTGAGAGACTCCAGTTTCCCAAGGGTGACCATAGTGACTGGTCGCAGCTATCGCCAGAGATGGTGAAGTACTGTCGACGTGACGTAGAGGTTACAGCAGCACTCTACAAGAAACTGGAGTGGGATCTACGCAACTTCAGTGGGCAATCTGTGGATCTAGAGCATCAGGTGCAGGACATTACACAACAACAAGTGCGCAATGGCTGGCTACTGGATAACAGGAGAGCTACGGAACTAGTCGCCACGCTACGTGAGAAACTGAACGATCTAGAGGATGCAGTACAGCAGGCTTTCAGACCACTACCGACATTTGTCAAGGAGATACAGCCAAAAGTAAAAAAGGATGGAGCCATCTCTGTCGTAGGTTTGAAGTTCTTGGGAGACTCTTGGGAGACCGTGGGTGGCCCTTTTTCTAGAGTAGACTACCCTGAGTTTAACTTGGGGTCACGACAGCAGATTGGCAGATACTTACAACACTATGGTTGGAAGCCCTGTAAGTTCACTGAGACAGGACAGGCGATGGTTGATGAGAAGGTCTTGGGGGGAATAAAAGACATCCCACAGGCTACACTCATCTCTGAGTACCTGATGGTGCAGAAGCGCATAGCACAGGTGCAGTCTTGGATAGACGCAGTGGACGACGATACAGGCCGTGTGCATGGCAAGGTCAACACTAATGGTGCAGTAACCGGCAGGATGACACACGCTAAGCCTAACCTAGCGCAGGTTCCTGCATCCAGAGCGCCCTACGGTGAAGACTGTAGACGCTGCTGGACAGTACCTGACGGTTATAAACTCGTGGGTTTTGACGCCAGTGGATTAGAGCTACGCATGTTGGCCCACTACATGGACGACGAGGACTATACAAATGAAGTCATTGGAGGTGACATACACACAGCTAACCAGCACCTTGCGGGGCTTGAATCAAGAGATCAAGCAAAAACTTTCATCTACGCCCTTCTCTACGGAGCAGGAGATGCGAAACTTGGTGCGGTGGCGGGAGGAGGCGCAAGTGCTGGTAGACTGCTTAGAGAACGATTTATGCGTAATCTCCCAGCATATGCAGATCTTAAAACAAGAGTTGCTCAAGAGGCAGCACAAGGTTGGATCAATGGACTAGACGGTAGGAGACTATGGATACGATCAGAGCATGCAGCACTGAACACACTGTTGCAGAGCGCAGGAGCACTGGTGATGAAACAGGGGTTGATTATCTTGGATAAGTATGCTAAAGTATGGGGGATGGACTACAAAATTGTAGGTAACATTCACGATGAGGTACAGTCAGAGGTTAAGGAATCTCAGGCTGAGAAGTTCGGGAGGCTAGCAGTCTCGTGTCTAGAAGCAGCGGGAATACATTTTAACTTGAACTGCAAACTTGCAGGGGAGTACCAAATTGGCACAAGCTGGGCAGAAACGCACTAAGACTGTCTCTACAGTTGTGGACGACATCTACGAGCTTATGACAACCAAAGCCGCCGATGAGTCAGTAGACATTGAGGCTGAGATTGATAAGTTCGGAGAAGCAGTTAAGAGTCTCATGCGTACTGAGTTTTCTCCTGAGACACCACGTGATGGGCGTAAGCTACGACTGTCTAATATAGGCAGAGATGATAGATACTTGTGGCACCACTACAACGACACCGGCGCTGGAGAGGAGATCCAAGGGCACACGTATGTGAAGTTCATGTACGGACACCTGATTGAGGAAATGCTCTTGTTCCTATGTCGCATGGCAGGACACACGATTACCGATGAGCAGAAGGTCTGCGAGGTAGAGGGTATCACTGGGCACATGGACTGCAAGATTGATGGCATAGTGACGGACGTTAAGTCTGCAAGTCCCTACGGCTTCAAGAAGTTCAAGAATGCTACGTTGGCCTACGATGATCCGTTTGGGTACGTCGATCAGATCAAGGCATACGCACATTCAGAAGGTGAGACCAAGTTCGGTTGGTTGGCTATGGACAAGTCTAATGGTCATCTGGCTTACCTACAGTACGATCTAGAGGACACGGAAGCGCCGGTGTACAAGGCTATCAACGGTGACATAGCAGAGAGGATACGCCATGTAAAAAAGCTCGTAGAGGCAGAGGAACTACCACCAGTATGCGCAGAGCCGCTGGCGGATGGCAAAAGTGGAAATATGCGATTGCCCATAACCTGTTCCTACTGTCATTTCAAGCACTCATGTTATCCAGAACTGCGTACTTTTTTGTACTCGACAGGGCCAAGGTTTCTAACGGAGGTGGTAAATGAGCCTAAAGTCCAAGAGATCACGTAAGCAGAGCATCTATAGGTCTGGGCTAGAGAAGAAATTTGCAGAGCTAGCGCCTAAACGCAGGTATCTGTACGAGCCATACGATGTACCATACGTGATGCACAGGACATACAAGCCTGACTTTGTAGACAAGGAGACAGGTGACTACATAGAGACCAAGGGGTTTTTCAGGACAGGAGACACACAAAAGTACACTTCGATACGGGACAGCATAAAGCCGATCAAGCTGATATTTGTACTGTCAGATCCTAACAAGAAAGTACGCAAGGGAGCGAAGATAACAATGGGACAATGGTGTGATAAGGAAGGTTTTGAGTTTTACACAGTTGATGAGTACATGAATCATGTCACTAACAATGGATGAGATCAAAGAACGCATACTAGTGCGATACGACGCTGATGATCTGGTGGAGGCTCTAGACATATCCTCCGAAGAACTGTTGGACAGGTTTGAGGATAAGTTTATCAACAGGCTACACAAGTTTGAAGAAGATATAGAGGACGATACGGAATATGAAGAACAAGAGCATTGATGACGCAACACCAGAAGAATGGAACAGATTGAATAAGAAAAGTAAAAGAGACTTGGCTTGGCTAGATGAGTCTGATGACGCAGCTAATGACCACCCTGTGTATGGTGAAAACATACCTGATAATCGTTTGGGTAAATCATATTCTAATTTAATAAACACTATGGTAGATCACCCACCTCATTATAATAATGGACATATAGAGTGCATAGAAGCTATTGAGGCTATGCTTACGCCCGACGAGTACATTGGATACCTGCGTGGTAATTCACTGAAGTACCTGTGGCGTTTTAGATACAAGAACAAGCCGATAGAAGACCTACGCAAAGCCCGTTGGTACGAAGAACGATTGATTAGCTACATGCTGGAGCACCCTAGTGACAAGTAAGACAGGAGTACAGGACTACTTAGGTATCCAGATTGACTACGACAGGGAGCAAGATCTTAGTGTGTTCTCATTGGAGACACTAAAAGACAGATACTTCTGGGAGGATGAAACCCATGCACAAGAGGCTTTTGCTCGTGCTTCAGTCTTTGCCGCAACGTATCAAGGGCATACTGACTACAATCTTGCACAGCGACTTTACGACTACGCAAGCAAGAGTTGGTTCGGTTTTAGCACTCCTATACTTAGCAACGGGGGAACCACTCGTGGTTTACCTATTAGCTGCTTTCTCAATTATGTTCCTGATTCAAGGCGTGGTCTTTCTGATCATTACGATGAGAACATATGGTTGGCAAGTGGCGGTGGAGGCTTGGGTGGATATTGGGGTGCTGTTAGAAGTAATGGTGTTTCAACTTCTAACGGTAGTCAGTCTACTGGTAGCATCCCTTTCATGCACGTAGTTGACAGTCAAATGCTGGCATTCAACCAAGGAGTAACAAGACGAGGATCATATGCGGCTTACATGGACATTAGCCACCCAGAGGTTGAAGAATTTATTGCCATGCGAAAGACTACTGGAGGAGATCTTAATAGAAAGTGTCTTAATCTGCACAACGGTATTACTATTGACGACGACTTTCTCACAGCCGTTAAGAATGATGACCAGTGGAGGCTGATTGACCCTAAGTCAAAGCAGGCCATCAAGACTGTGCCAGCAAGGGACTTGTGGTGGCAGCTAATACACACTAGGGCAGAGACAGGGGAACCCTACATTGTCAATCTAGACCGCTGTAACGAGGCTCTTCCGCAGTCTCAGAGGGACATAGGGCTACAGGTACGCCAGAGTAACCTGTGCTCTGAGATCACTCTACCGACAAGTGAGGAGCGTACAGCAGTCTGCTGCTTGTCAAGTGTAAACTTAGAACACTTCGATGAGTGGAAGAACGATGAGTTGTTCATCAGTGACCTGATTACAATGCTTGACAATGTGATAGAACACTTTATTGACAACGCTACGGGCGGTATATCTTTGATTCCCGATATGAAAATGATGGAGTTTATGGACTATGTTAAAGAAGATAAAACAGGCTTTGCAAAGGCCGCTTATTCAGCATATAGAGAACGCGCAATTGGCCTTGGAGCGATGGGGTTTCATAGTTACCTTCAACGCAATGGAATACCTTTCTCTGGTGTATTCGCCGCCTCGTTCAATAACAGAGCATTTAAACATGTCAAAGAAAGAGCTACTGCCGCTACTGTCAACCTTGCAGTCCAACGTGGTGAAGCACCTGATATGGTTGGTAGTAACTGTCGTAATTCTCACCTTCTTGCTATTGCTCCTAATGCCTCTAGTAGCATTATATGCGGTGGAACGTCTCCTTCTATTGAGCCAACGAGGGCTAACGTATTTACGCACAAGACTCTCACGGGATCATACAAAGTAAAGAATAAGTATCTGGAGAAACTACTTGAGAAGAAAGGTATTAACAACGAACAAACGTGGAAAGATATTGCTGCTGCTGAAGGATCTGTTAAAGACTTGGATGAACTCACGGAAGAAGAGAAGGAAGTATTTAAGACAGCACCTGAACTTGACCAGCGTTGGGTCATTGAACACGCCTACCAGCGACAGAAGTACGTCTGTCAAGCGCAGTCAGTAAACTTGTTCTTTGAGCCACCACCGGCTACTGCACCACAGGAGATACACGATGAGTATTTGGAATATGTTAATCATGTTCATTGGACAGGAGCTAACAAACTCAAATCTATGTATTACCTGCGAACTACAGCGGCTAGAAATACAGAGAATGTCAACATTAAAATCCCAAGGATCAACCTTGAAGAACAGGAGTGCCTAAGTTGTGAAGGTTAAAATTATATTAGCAGTTGCGTTGTTACTCATGTCTGCCTGTAGTACGACAGGTGACGGTAGCAAGTGGAGAAACATGGGGCCAGATCAAATCAAGTGCCAAAAGCATGAGCTTAAAATATGTAGCTACTACGGCGCACTTTACATATGTGAGTGCAGGATGGCATGACGCAGCATCCCGTATACAGAGCGCAGTTCTACATACAGGAACTGAAAAAGTACGCGACTTGGCCTGAGTATCTGGCATACTACAGAGAGCAGGATGATAAGATAATGCAGTTCAGCCACTACTGTATGCAGATGTGGTCTAGCTACATGAATGACAAGATCAAGCAGAAAGAAGCACCACTTAGTTACAAGCAGTACCTAAACAAGTACAAAGATTTATTGGAGGAGGGCTACAATGATAGACCAGAAGATTAGCGCCCTGAAGCGTATGTACAATGCTCAGATAGATTGGTACAAAGCAGAGGTGCAGAACTATCTGGACAACCCTGTGGCTGTAGGAGAGCACGGTAACTTACTTGAGACTATGGACTCTCTTGTTGCTAAGATAGCTGAAGCAGAGGACAGGCTCATTGTACTGGAGACACATTTTAGTGAGTAATGTAATTAACCTCATGCCTACGGAAGCTACCGCCAACGAGGTACTAGAGGAATGCAAAGGTGACTTTGAGCATGTCTTGGTTATTGGCTGGACTCCACAGAAGCAGTTAACAGCCAAGTCTACAACGTCTATGGACATGAAGGAAATAATTTACCTGATAGAGGTATTCAAACAAGCAATTATTATGGCAGGACATGAAGTAGAATGAGCTTACGATCAACTAGAGACTACTACAAACCATTTGACCATCCTTGGATGTTCGACTACTACTCACAACAGAATCAGATGCACTGGTTCCCAGAGGACGTACCTCTGCACAATGATGTCAAAGACTGGCAGACGATGACTGGTGAGGAGAAGAATCTCTTGACTCAGATATTCCGTTTGTTTACACAGTCAGATGTGGATGTCAGCAACGGATATGTCGATAGGTACATGCGTATCTTTAGGAAGCCTGAAGCACGTATGATGATGGGTGCTTTTAACAATATGGAGTCTATACACCAACATGCATATAGCCTGCTACTAGACACTGTAGGAATGCCTGAGGTGGAGTATAAGGCGTTTGCAGAGTACGAGGCTATGGCAGACAAGCATGAGTACATAAACGCCGTAGAGCTACCTGAAAAGGCTGCTACAAGCTCTAAGGTAGGAGATAGGAGAGCTATTGCTAAAGCCCTAGCGATCTACTCAGGCTTTACTGAAGGGCTACAGTTGTTCTCTAGCTTCATCATCCTACTGAACTTCCCGCGCTTTGGTAAGATGAAGGGCATGGGGCAGATCATTACCTACAGCATACGTGACGAATCTCTGCACGTAGAGGCAATGACCAAGCTATTCAGGGAGTTTATTCAGGAGAACATCGACATATGGACAGATCCCTTCAAGAAAGAGATCTACAAGGCCTGTCGTCAAATGGTTGCCCTAGAGGATAGGTTCTTGGATCTTGTGTTTGAACAGGGTGACATCACTGGTCTAACCAAAGAAGAAATGAAGCAGTACATCAGGTACATTGCTGACCGTAGGCTGCTACAGCTAGGACTCAAGCCTAACTATGGGGTCAAAGATAACCCGTTGAACTGGCTTGACGATGTGCTAGGTGTAGAGCACCAGAACTTCTTTGAGGGCCGTGCGACTACCTACATGAAGGCTGGACTACGTGGTGACGTTGGTAAGGTAAGGTTCGCTAGTGTAGCTTAGCGTTCCTCCTCTGCTGCTGCTGGTGCCCCTATGAAGGGCTGTGCGCCAGCAGTTAGCATACCTGCCCTCCTAGACACAGTAGCTACATCTCTTGCCTGTGTCTTCGGCTCGTACTCCCTGAGAACTCTGAGATTGTATGTCACAGGGTTTTCTCCCTTCTCCATAGGTATGCCAGACATCTTCTCAAGATTCCTAGCGGCCTGCATTACTTCGGCCCTACGGTCTCCCTCTGGCTTATTCTTTCCACCTTTAGTTATTCTGGAGTTTAGATTGTCTTCCATGGAGTAGCGTTCTGTCGCTGGTGCCTTAAAGTTAGACCGTTGTACAGGTGTCATAGTGACAAGAGAGCTACCGCCTACTGGGTCAAAACCAAACATATCGTGCTGATCTGAGATTATTGAGTACACATCGCCAGTATCTGCATTTATAGCTATAAAGTCATTAACACCACCAAGCTCCTTTGCCTCAGATACATGAGATGTTCCTATGTAAATATGAGGATCGTCTTTGCCGCCTGCTGTAGCGCCGACGCCTCTCTGCTTATAGAAAGCCAGCAGGTCTGACTTAGTGGCGTCCTCTACACCTTTCTTTTTCTTCTTCATAAAGTTGGCTAGCCCTTTCTCTCCCATGATATTTTCTTGTGTCAATAGACGGAGAGCTTTTGGGCCTTTCTTTGTTCCGACTCTAGCTTCGTTAGACAGTCTCTGCACACCCTCAGGGTTCTTCACGACAATATCAGTACTCTCCGGCTTGAAGCCCCATACTGTATACAGGTGATTCATGGCCCTGTTCTGCACTTGTTCAGGGACTTCAAAGTTAATGTTGACTCCTTTATCAAATAACTGAGATCTTACCTGTGTCCTGTCGGTTGCTTTGACTTCTGCTAGGTTGTTTACCTTACCTATTGGCCCTTCAGCGACAAAACGTGCTGGCCCCTGTCCTCTCTGTCTAGATATGTAGTCTGTAGTTATGGCAGAGGCCATGCTTTCATTGCCTTTGGTAGTCCCTGCGCCAATTTCACCCTTACCTTTCTCTAGAGGTACGCCAGTTTCTCTCTCGTAGGCTATGGCTCTAGGGCTGAAGGTGTCTCTGATTGTACCGGGGAGTGCTTTTGTGGAAGCCCTCGCTGCTGCCGCTACTTTCTGAGGAGTACCAGCACCCCCATAAAAACCCTCTACCATAGTTGGCACTCTAGCTGCCCCAGCATTGATGGCTGTCTGTCCTATTCGGGCAGCAGGTATAACTCCGGCTACATCGGCGGCGGCTCCTGCTAATCTAGCGGCTCTTGGGTTCTCCTCAATGGCTTGCGTAACAGCCTGACCGACATTGGTGCCTGCAAGATACTCCATGCCTTGAGACAGTTTTTCTTTGACAACATCGGGCGTCACCCCACTGACTATATCTCCAATAGGACTTGTGAGTGTAGACAGTGCTGTAGAGCCAGTCAACAAGCCTCTGGTTCGTATGTCTCCGGCAGTCTGTACAGGGAAAAGTTCTGCATCCCTCTCCATCTGCGCCTGTGCGGCCTTGACTTTACCAGAGATATAACTGGTGTTGTCCTGCTGCTGCCTACGGGCTGCTTGACGTTTTGCTCTTAGTTGTCTACCTGAAACAAACTCAGCCATTACTCTTGCTCCTCTGCCTCTGGCTCGTCTTCAGGCTCAGTGAATCTAGTATCTTCAATAAAAGCCACGAGCACAGCGCGGTCAGCTTTAAGCTGCTGTATCATCTGTGGGCTTCCTTTGGCTGCTACGATGGCTTTATCTGTAGCCACTAAGACTGTTCCTAAAAACTTCTTGGTCTGTGCTGACAAAGCTGCCTTGCCTAAGCCGTAGATAGCCGCTGCTGATCCTGCAACACCTGCAAGGAAAGGAAAAGCACCAGATGTCACTACGTTACCAGCAGCGTATCCTGTTGCAAGCTGGCTAGCTGGGTTTCTTGGAAGGTTCACACCTGTGCGAGTTATGTTCTGCCCAAGTCTGCCTATCACAGTGTTGGCTTCCAACCTACGCTTCTCGTCTACAACGTCAAGTGCTCTGTAGGACAGCGCCTGTTTGCGCAGGAGATCTTGAACTGCCACATCAGGCACAACAGCAGCGATGGCCTCGTGAGTGGCCTCAGAAATGGATCTACGGCCTGCTCTGGAAGGGGTGGCTATAGAGTCCTCTGCACTTCTAGAGTCCTTCCTTAGCGCCCTGTCGAGGGCTTTACGGGCCTCCAGTGCTTCCAGTGCAGTACCACTGCCTAGTTTTTCTTTGAATAACTGTAGTTGCTGTTCGATCCTTCTAGCTTTGCCTTTCCTATCGTAAACTTCGTCAGCGAGGCCGTTGAGTGCTCTAGTGCGAATGTCTGATATGAGTGCCTCTACATCTATCTTAGGATTACCTGCTCTTGATATTCCTGTGGTAAGCTGGTTTGCCTGCCTGCCTATGTAATCTTCAATTACATTGAAATTATCAGTAAAAGTACCTTTTGGGTCAAAATCAGGTATGCTAGAGATTACATTAACCATCTCTAGTTCGTCGGCAGTTGGCTCATAGGTCTTTTTCTTTAGCCAACCCTGAGTAGACGTTCTGCCCTCACCAAAGCCATCTACAGGAGACAAGATATTTTGTGTTAAAGACTTACGGTCTCCAATGCCCTGACCCCTGCCTGCTCTTTTAAGATCCATTCCTCTGTTTAGAAGTGAAGTTGAGCTAGCAACAACAGGTTTTAGCTTACCAGCAGGAGTCACCAGCAGACCAACGTCTACAAGACCCTCTAGTTCTCTGGATGTCGCAGCGTACTCTGGCTCACTTTCTTTACGGGCTAGATGTGTTGACCAGCTTTGCTGAATTGTGTTAAGTACTTCTTGAGCCATATCCGACTCGCCCATAAGTGTACCTAAGCGTATCACAGGCTCTAATTGAACTTTCGCTATGTCAGTTAGGCTCTCTAATCCACTTGCTACAGCCTCCTCTACTACATCTGGTGTCACATCCTGAACACCACCGATAATCATACGCCCACCACCAGCGGCAAGCTCTGAGACTGCTGTAGGTATTCCGGGCTGTAGTCCCAAGGCTTTTTCTTCAGGAGTGCCTGCAAGCCCCGCTAGACGCTCTCCTGTTACTCTAGTGGCCTCTGTAAGCTGAGGGAACATAGGATCTGGGGAAGACTCCTGCGCCTCTGCCATTTTGTCCAGAATAACCGCTATTTCATTAGCTGACTCATTGTCTCCCGCAGCCGATGCACGGTTGAGTCCCTCTATTAGCTGTTCTCTTGTGTACTGAGCTTGAGCCATGATCTACCTACTTTATGTACTGTTGTGCGCTGGGGCTAAGTTGTACGGTAGGCTGTGGAACAGACCCCCTGCCTAGCTGTAGTATCTCTGCGGCTCCTGTAGTCAAGAGTCCTTCCTCTACGGATTTGTCAATCATTTCTCTTGATTTCTGTAGCTGGAACTGTGCAACTTGACGTTCAATACGCAGCATGCGCTCAAGAGTAGCTTTTTCAAACGTAGGCACACCTGCTTGCGCTAAAGCAAACTCACGGTCAGCATCAGACAGTCCTGTACCTGCGCCATAGGCCTGAATAATATCAGCAACTTTAGCAAAGCGTTCTAAAGCAAATGCCTGTGTGTTTTCAAGTGTAGGACTATCAATACCAAAGAAAGAACCTACTCGCGCTATTTCTACAATAGCATCAGCGCCTAATCCTGTAAAAATACCATTAGCCACCAACTGTTGTGCCCTAGTGTTCTCTGCTAGTGTATCCGACGCTTCTTGTCCTTGTTTAATTGTATTGCTAACTGTCTCATTGACAAGCGCTTTCATGCTATCAGGCATTTTACCAAAGATACCGTCTAGCTCTTGTGTTTGCACTTGTTGAGGTGCTGGACGTAACCCTAGTTCAGACGCTTGCTGCCATTTACCGTCTTTAAGAACCTTGCTGCCAAGCACAGAGTAAATACGTACTCTACCGTCATCAGCAACAAATGCTTTAGTAGAGCCTTTGTCACCTATAGTCAATATCTTTTCCATCTCCTCAAACTGAGGAAGATCGTCACCATAAGTAGCTTCAAGTTCTTTAGGGGTAATACCTGCATTCTGAGCCAGAATTTCAGTTGCTTTATCGTCATCTCCTCTAGCTGCTAGCTGTATCTGACGCTTACCTATTTCTCTACCAAGGTCTCGTAGTTCGTCAGGACTAGCGTTAGTTATCTGAGCCGTAAGATCACCCATGCCAATACTATCAGCAGTAGTAATCAAAGATTCTCTGTACCTCTCTTGCTGTTGTGCTGCTGCTTTTTGCTGTGCTAGCTCTTGTAGTTTTTGAGTTGCAGCAATCTTCTGCTCTGGAGTACCGAACTGCACCATTAGACCGTACATCTTAGCCATCTTCTGTGGATCGTTAGGATCTATTTGAGACAGCCCCTGAGTTAACTTTTCGTTAGGAGTCCTCATGTCCATCCCAAGCGCACCACCAATCTGTCTAGCAGCTTGCTGTGCAAAGGGACTTAACGCTGGCTGACCTGTAAGTAA